>Ga0123335_1000082_pt1 | contig 131892 bp, 137 predicted proteins | sample BiotimSIPDNA_2_FD_89707 | JGI IMG/M metagenome (GOLD analysis project Ga0123335, IMG submission 89707) | Anaerobic biogas reactor microbial communites from Washington, USA - Biogas_R2 time_0 SIP DNA | ecosystem: Engineered > Bioreactor > Anaerobic > Unclassified | place: Washington, USA... | reverse complement strand
TTTATCAAAATTCATTCTTTCTTTTTGTTGTTCTTGTAGATTGGGGATAAACTCTTCTTTAATCGTCATCAATTCTCCCAACCATTTTTCTGCATCTAATTTTCCTTGATCGATTTCTTCCATCATTGAAAGTAAATGTTCTTCTAGGGCCTTGGCTAACTCAGGTGATGGCAGTAGTTTAGCTATGTGAAATTTCAATAGTTCTGTTAAAAACTCATTATTTGAACAATCTTCTTGAATATTCTGTTCATCTAAGAATGAGTATAAAATACCAGTTTCTGGGTGATTATCAATTTGTCCATATCCATAATTTACTAGCACTCTACCAGCATCAGTTTTTACTTGAAGAAATAGATATCCTCCATTCTTTTTTAATATTAGTTGAGGGAAAAGAGCATCGATTCTATGGTGAAGAGTAAATAAGCAGGTTCTTCTCGATAATAGACTAGCGTCTTCATTTTTAACGCTTTCAAGCCATTGGCAGATACTTGAAAAATCTATGGGCATATCAGAAAAAAACAATTCAGCCGATTGTTTAAGGTAGCCCAATATTTGATTAATACTCAATATCTCTCTATCTGGTTCTCTTGCTTCTATTTTTATCATATATATAAAATAAAATTATGTATTGATTATATCAAATCTGTGCAAAAATAAGGCATAGAGAGAAAATTGTCGATGTTATAATAACTAGTAATGCAAAACATTTTTTCAGTTCCCAAATTTAAATTTCCTTATGAGTACAAGTTCCCAGGGCAAGCGACTGATGAAAGAATTCTTTTTATTACTAGAGAAAATAAATATGCTTTGTTTACTAAGCGTGTATTTGTAATTGTGGCAGGTATGTCACTGTTAGTTGCTGGAGTAATTTTAAAACAGTTTATTTCGGGCGTTTTCGGAGTTTCTATTGGTCTAGTTTTTGAGTTAATTTTAATCTCAATTATCATCATTTTTGTGTTAACTGGTTGGTGGTGGGTCTCAACTCTTTGGAGAAAAAGTATTGCTTTAGTCACAACAAAAAGATTGATGAAGTTTGTTTATACTACTCCAGCTAGTAGGCATTCTTTAGCCTTGCCTTTAGATATGATTGTTGATACAGGTGCAAGTACCAAGGGTTTTTTACAGTCATTACTTAAGCTTGAAACATTTATTGCTCGTTCAAGTGCTAGTAGTTCTGGATTAGCTACAGATGATCCTTCTAGAGTTAATAAAAAGTATTTTTATATCACCAACATTAAGCGAGCAGAAGATTTACAACATTATGTTAGTAAATTACTTACAAACATGAAGGATCACAAAGAAGAAATGTCAACCTATCGTCCTTTTATTCCTCATCTAAAAGGAGAAAAAAGAGCAGAATTTATTAGACAAAACTATCCTCATTTTTGGAGTTAGTTTCACTATAGTTTATTTAGCAATTTAAAAATATGCAACCATTGGCAGATAAAATTAGACCGGTTGAACTTGATGATTTTGTGGGTCAAACCCATCTAGTTTCAAGAGGGCAACCGCTGCGTCAGGCAATTGAAAATAATCATCTTTTTTCATTTATTTTGTGGGGTCCTCCTGGAGTTGGTAAAACAACTTTAGCTAGAATATATGCGAAAAAGTTTAATGCCCAGCTAATAGAATTATCGGCAGTTTCTGCTGGAAAAGCTGATATTAGAGAATTTGTTAACAATAATGTTTTTTTTGATCAGCCAAAAATCTTGTTTTTGGACGAGATTCATCGATTCACTAAAGCTCAGCAAGACTTCTTATTGCCCTATGTTGAGAGAGGCCAACTTTATTTAATTGGTGCCACAACTGAAAACCCAAGCTATAGTGTGATTTCTGCTTTATTATCACGACTTCGAGTCTTTGTTTTAAATTCACTTGATGAGTCAGAGATTAAGGAAATTCTTAAACGAACCAAGATAAAATTATCCAAGTCAGCAATTGAATGGATAATTGCCTTTGCTGATGGAGATGCTCGTCAAGCTTTAAATATTGTTGAAGCTACTGAAGAGCTTTATCAAAAAGTTACAGTTGAAAATCTCAAAAAGGCTTATCAAAATAAAAATCTCCGTTATGATAAGACTGGAGATGAACATCATAATATTATCAGCGCTTTTATAAAAAGTATGCGGGCTAGTAATGCCAACGCAGCTTTGTATTACTTAGCAAGAATGGTTGAGGCTGGCGAGGACCCTCTGTTTATAGCCAGGCGCATGGTAATTTTTGCTTCTGAAGATGTTGGCTTGGCACAGCCTACCGCCTTGGTTGTAGCAAACGCAGTCTTTCAAGCATGTACAACTATCGGTTATCCTGAGTGTGCAATCAATTTAGCTCATGGAGTGGTCTATTTGGCTCAAGCAAAAAAAAATAGATCAGCATACGATGGTTTGAGAGCAGCGCAAGAAGATGTAAAAAAATATGGAAATTTATCAATTCCCTTAAAATTACGTAACGCACCAACTAAACTGATGGAAAGATTGGACTATGGCAAGGATTATCAGATGTATCCTCAAGATAGTAGGGAGTATCTGCCAGAAAAAATTCAAAACCATCAATATTTGAAATCAGAAAAAAAATAATATGCGACCAGAACTGAGACAATTTTCATCAATGTTATTTGATGTGGATAATACATTATTAACAGAAAAGAAAGAGATTCCAGCAGGATTGTTGGAATGTTTATCTCAAATTAGATCTAGAGGCATTGATATAGGATTATGTACGGGCAGAGGCTATCAAGCTTTAAAACACACAGTTTTATCACCAATGATGGAAGTTGGTGTGGAAGGTATTCATGTTGTCAGTGGTGGTGCTCAAATCATCAACTCGAAAGGAGAGATTCTCGAAGGATATCCTATTTCAGCAGATTTTGTATACCAAGTTATTGATCACTTCCGATCTGAAATAAACATGAGAGTTGTTGTGGTTTCTCATGAAGTGATGTTTCTAAATGAGCCATATGTTGCTACTGCTCAGCGTTCTTGGCAGAGTACAGTTGCTCCACTTGAGCAATATTCTGGTGAACAGGTCTATTTAATCAATATTAATAATATTGACGATTCACGATATCCAGATTTTTTTCGAAGTTCCCCTGTTAACATTAGATTTATGACTCCGTCTGGGTTATCTGCATCAGTAGACATAACTGCTACGGGAATTAATAAGGGAGTTGCAGTGAAAAGGCTGGCCCAGCTCGGCATGATTGATTTGAGCAAAACAATTGGATTTGGTGATAGTGCCAATGACATCGAGTTTTTAAGAGAGGTTGGTTATGCTGTAGCCATGGGTAATGCTGCTCCAGAATTAAAAAATGAAGCAAATTTAGTGATTGGCCATGTTAACGATGGAGCATTGCCTAATTTTTTATTAGAGTTATTGAAGCAGTAGTCAATGTCAGCACAAAAATACAATTTATCATCTCTATATATTTCTCCTTTAGAAAGTTGTAATCTTGCATGTAAAATTTGTTATACATGCAAAACAAAAAGACGATTATCAGAAGAACAAGTTATTGACTTTATTACTCGATTTAGAGAAAAGCAGGGTTTAGAGATAGTGACATTCTGTGGAGGAGAAGTATTTTTACTCAATTGGTTTATTGACTCTGTAAATAAGCTCACAGCCTCTGGTTTAGTGGTTGAAATTATAACTAATGGCACCATTGATCATTTAGATCAAATTAATGAACCAAATAAGGTTAACTTGATTGTTTCCATAGATGGTCTTGAACAAAACCATGATCAAAATAGAGGACAAGGAAATTTTAATCTTAGTTTTAATTTCTTGAAGAAAGCAATTTCCTTAGGATTTCACACAGAAATTTTTACTGTGGTATCAACAAATAATCTTGATGAAATTAACGAGTTTGATAGTTGGTTAAAGAATGAGCTTGGCTTTATCCCAGAAATAACCTATCATCCCAGAAAATCTTTAGCGTATCTAAAGAATCATCCTCTCTCAAATCGAGTTGGAGAGAGTAAGATTTTTGGCTTTTTAACTGATCAACAGATTAAATTTCTCTCAGAAAATAAAAAAGTTTTTCCTCCTAAAAGTTTAGGTTGTCATCAATTGTCTTTGATGAGTGATGGCATGGTTTATGGTTGTTGCGAGGGAATACATCCTCTTGGCAAAATTCCAGACGAGATTGAGTATTTAATTAGCCAGTATAAACAACGAGTAGATCAGTTTCAAAAATGTGTTGAGCCAAATTTTATGTGTGGGTTATGTGATAATTGTAGTGAAAGTGAATAATGAAAAAAAACGATCAGTTTTTTATTAAAGAGTTGGCAATAAAAACAGTTCGTGAGTTTTTTTATCGTCAATCATTTCACGAAGTAATTACCCCTGTTTTAAACAGAGCTGTTCCCCTTGAGCCAAATCTCTACTCTTTTTCTACAACATGGAAATATATGGATAAGTTGCAAGTGATGTACTTGCCAACATCTCCCGAAGCATCACTAAAAAAAATGCTAGCCAAAGGACTTGATAAAGTTTTTTCAATTGGCCAAACATTTAGAAATCTTGAACCGGCTGATGTTGAGCATAATCCAGAGTTTTTGATGTTGGAGTGGTATCGTTCAGATGCAAACTATCAAATGATCATGGCTGATGTTGAAGAGCTGGTAAATGCAGTTTGGGTAGAAGTGAAAAATTATCTAGGCAATAACGAAGAACCGAGATATGGTACAGAAAAAATATCGCTCAATTCCCCTTGGAAAAGAATTTCTTTAGAGACTCTTTTTAATCAAGTAATCGGTGTGGAACTAGAAAAATCACAAAATTTGGAAGAGATGAAAAAAATTGCCAACAAGCTTGGATATCAAACCAAAGGAGCTAACTGGGAACAGCTATTTAATCAGATCATGATGGATAAAATTGAACCACTATTGGGTAAACAACCACTATTTTTAATTGATTTTCCTGCCCAGACTTCTCCACTTTGCACGATTCAAAAAAACAAGCCATATTTAGCTGAACGCTTTGAGGTGTATTTAGGAGGATTAGAAATTGGCAATGGCAATAATGAACAAACTGACTCTGATTTAGTCAAAAAATATTTTATTAATGAGGAAGAGAATAGATTTAGGAATAATCTTCCCTCGCATTCTATTGATTATGAGTTTTTAGAGGCACTAAAAACTCTAAACGATACTGGTAAAGATTATGCTGGCATAGGTTTAGGAGTGGAGAGGTTGGCAATGATTATGAGTAACCAAAACCGAATCGATCCACTTTAGTTAGACTAAACTTTCCCCTGTCATTTCTTCAGGCTGCTTTAAACCCATTAACTTTAAGATGGTTGGAGCTACATCGGGTTGTGAGCCATCATCTTTGGTTAACTTTTCATATTTATCGGTAACAAGAATGAATGGCACGGGATTAGGAGTATGAGCGGTTAACCGTTCATTTGTTTCCTCATCTAACATTTGCTCAGCATTACCATGATCGGCGGTAATAATTACATCATAGCCAAGTTCTCTGGCCACAGGTACAATTTTTGACAGGGCAGCATCAATCGCCTCAATGCCTTTGATTGCAGCAGGAATATTACCAGTGTGTCCAACCATATCGGCGTTACAAAGATTAACAAAGATAGCTGAGTATTTCTCTGTCTTTAGCTCATCTACTAAGCGATTGGCAATATCGGGAGTTCTCATCTCTGGTCTTTCATCATGCTCGGCGATATCGGAGTAGGTATCAATCATTACCCGATCTTCTCCTTCAAAAGGTTGTTCTTTTTTGCAGTTCATAAAGAAAGTGAGATGAGCAAACTTCTCGGTTTCTGTAATACGAAGTTGTTTTAAACCCTCTTCAGAAATGACTTGAGGCAATGTTTTTTCAGTGCTTACCGGGGGGAAAGCTACCTTTACATTATATCCAGGGTTGTATTGAGTCATGGTCACATAATAAAGATTTTTTGGACCTTTTTCTAAGAATCTTTCTACAATTTGACGAGGGCGATCATTGCGGAAGTTTAAAAAGATAACGGCATCATTATCTTCAATTAGAGCGGGTTCTTGGCTATCAGCCGCTATTAGCGTTGGCTCAATAAACTCATCAGATTTATTATTTTTATAATTTTGGGTGATTGCTTCCAAGATATTCGTGTACCTATGTGGAGTTTTTCCTTGGGTGATCATCTCAAAATATTTGTCGGTTCTTTCCCAGTTGTGATCGCGATCCATCGCAAAATAACGTCCACTGATACTGGCAAAGGTACCGGCTTGTTCGTGTTCAACAAACTCAGCAAACTCTTTAATATATTCATATCCACTTTCAGGTTTGGTATCTCTACCATCTGAAATAATATGATAGTAAGCTTTATCTGATAAACCAGCTTTTTTTATCAACTTCGCCATAGCAAAGAAATGATCGGAGTGAGAGTGAACTCCGCCTGGGCTGTAAAGGCCTTTAATGTGAAGTTTAGAGTTATGTTTCTTCACATGATCAAAGGCTGCTAAAAACTCCGGATTTTGATCAAAACTACTGTCCTTAATTGATTCATTAATCTTAACTAAATCTTGATAAAGAACACGTCCAGCACCGATAATCATGTGGTTAATCTCGGATGAACCCATTTGGCCATCGGGCAACCCAACGGCAAGACCAGAAGCATCAAGAGGTGTATAAAGATGGTTTTTTACTAAACTATCATAGAAAGGCTTGTTAGCTAACTCGATAGAATTACCAGGATAAGATTTATAAAGACCCCAACCATCGAGAATAATTGTAAGAACCTTGCCATTTGGTGAGGACATAAATTTATTAATAGTTTTTATTAACTACTCAACCAAGTAGGAGAAAGAAAGTCTTCTCCTACTTGGAATTTCAATCTAAAATGATGCCGTTTTATTTAGCAAAAGGCATCTTAGGAAACTTAGCCTTAGGGCCAAGCTCTCTCTCAATTCTCATCAGTTGATTGTATTTGGCTATTCTTTCTGAGCGACTGGCTGAACCGGATTTAATCTGACCAGTAGCAGCTCCAACCACAAAATCAGCAATGTAAGCATCTTCAGTTTCACCTGAGCGATGAGAAACTACTGCAGTCATACCAGCTTTGTAAGCCATCTGAATACAATCGATTGTTTCGGTTACTGTTCCGATTTGATTGAGCTTAATCAAGACCGAATTAGCTGCCTTTTCCTTAATACCTCTCTCTAGACGCTTGGGATTGGTAACAAAAAGATCATCGCCAACGATCTGGATTTTGTTGCCGAGTTTTTCAATCATCATCTTGAATCCATCCCAGTCATCTTCAGCGTGACCATCTTCAATTGAGACGATTGGGTATTTTTCTACCCATTCAACATAGCGATTAACTAACTCTTCTGAGGTCAATTTTTTGCCCTCAACATCAAGATGATATAAACCATCGTGATAGAATTCACTAGCTGCTGGATCCATAGCAATCGCAACGTCTTTTCCAGGAGTGTATCCCGCCTTCTTAATTGCTTCTACAATTAATTGTAAAGGTTCTTCATTTGAAGTTAGTTTTGGAGCATAGCCACCCTCATCACCAACGGTGGTTTGTTGACCCCTGCTTTTAAGAATCTTGCCAAGATTATGAAAAACTTCAGCTCCCCAACGAAGGGCTTCTTGAAAATTTGGAGCTCCAACAGGCATGATCATGTACTCTTGCATATCGCTGCTGCCGATGGCATGTTTGCCACCATTTAACACATTCATCATTGGAGTGGCAATCTTATAGCTTGAGGTGTCATGTCCAAACAGAGTTGCAATGTACTCATACAAAGGAATTTTTTTTGTAAGAGCAGCGGCGCGAGTGGCTGCCATAGAAACTGATAAGATGGCATTTGCACCAAGTTTGCTTTTTAGTTCTGTGCCATCAAGCTCCAGCATCTTTTCATCAAGAGCTCTTTGATCAAAAATATCCATTCCTACCAAAGCTGGGGCGATAATCTTGTTAACATTAGCCACGGCTTTTAATACACCCTTGCCTAAATATCGACTCTCATCCTCATCGCGCAATTCTAAAGTTTCGTGAGTGCCTGTAGAGGCACCTGATGGAACAGCAGCTCTGGCGCTGATGCCATTTTCAAGAATTAACTCTGCTTCTACAGTGGGATTACCACGGGAATCAAGAATTTCTTGAGCGACAATTGATTTAATTTTCATGCTCGATCCTTTCGAACTAATTAATATAATAATTACTTTCTTTAAGGAAGCCGTTCACAGGGAATCAACAAGCAAGGTCATTATACCCCGTGTTATAAAAAAGGGTAGTGATACTTTTTTAATGTGTATAGATTATTTAAAAACTAGCCACATCTCTGACAACCGCTACACAAAGTCTTAGCAGTGGCAGTTTGAGCTAACCCACCTTTACTTGTTTCCTTATATGCTGTGTGCATATCATCTCCCACTTTTTTCATTACATCTACCACTTCATCAAATGGGATTGTATAACGAACACCATCAAGAGCGATTTCAATGGCTGTAAAAACCATACTTGAAATCATACCATTTCTTAAAATACATGGTACTTCAACTAACCCCATCACAGGATCGCAGGTTAATCCGAGCAGATTAGCCAAGACCAAACTTGCTGCCGCCTCAATAGCCTCTACCTTTCCATTTAAAAGATAAACACCGGCGGCGGCGGTCATTGCTCCAGCAGCCCCGATTTCTGCTTGGCAACCGCCAACAGCTCCAGCTAAAGCTGTTTTGTTTGCAATAATGGCACCTACCCCAGCAGCTACAGTCAGAGCTTCTGCCATCTTTTCATCAGAATAGAAAAATTTTTCTTGCATAGAACGTAAAACTCCTGGGGTAATACCAGCTGCTCCAGCGGTTGGTGAGGCAACAATTTTACCCATTCTGGCATTGTGCTCTGACACTCCGATGGAGTAAAAAACCCCTTTCTCAATCTCTTCGCTCAGGATGTTTAGTTTTGAACGACGAATACGATAAGCATCTCCACCAAACATTTTATTTTCTGATCTCTGATAGTTACTCATGCCTTTTGAAACTGATCTGACCATAATTTGCCAACGACGTAAAAACTCTTTTATAATCTCATCTCTTGATTGACCAAAACTAATCTCTTGAATTGTTAAGAGGAGGTCCAAGAATTGCTTTGAGGTATTGGTTTTACTAGCTAGCTCATTAAAGGAAAAGTAACTTTCGCTATTTTTTTTAGATTTTTTATTTTGATTGGCGGAAAAATCATCAATATTTATGTTTTCAGACCCGTTGTTAATAGCTGTCTTAAATTTTTTTGCAATCTCAATTCTACCGCCACCGATTGAGTAACCAACAACTCCAACTTTATGATTATTTCCCACTAAATCGATAATGGCAGTGTTTGGATGAAGATCTAAAGAGTGGTAACCCCATTTGATTTTGTAGTCAAGTTTTTTTTCATCTGCAATTTTTTGAGAGAAAAGTAGCTGTTCGTCTTCAGCGCCAATACCGATACAACCACCAAGTACTGCCAAATCAGTTTTATGACCTTTGCCCGTGTCACTAAAGGAGTTATAAAGTTTTATGCGAATTTTTTTTGGTTCTTCTTCTAAAAGGGTATAAGCAGCTTGGCCTATCTTTGCTGCTCCAGCGGTATGTGAACTTGAGGGTCCAATCATCACTGGACCAACGATATCAAATAAATTAATGTATGATAAATGGGTGGCAGGCTTCATAAATTAACTATACTATAAATCAAATCATCATGAAAGAAAAAGCAACAAAATTTTTTAATGGTTTTAAGTATGCCTTTAATGGAGTTGTGGCTGGGACGGATGGAAGAAATATGAGAGTTCATTTATTGGCGACTTTTTTTGTAATCGTATCTGGTTTAGCTGTGAACCTTGCTGATTTTGAGTGGATTATTGTTGGCATATTGATCGCCTTAGTAATTTCAGCTGAGCTGATGAATACTGCTATCGAAGAGTTGGCAGATCTCATTCGCGATCATGAAAGTTTAGAATATCAAGCCACTAAAAAAGCTAGAGATCTAGCTGCCGGTAGTGTTTTGGTATTGGCAGCCATGACAGCGATTATTGGATTATTTATTTTTATCCCAAAGTTTATTAATTTGTCTTGATGTGACGCTATAATAAATCTAATTTATTGTGTCTGACAAAGAGCTTGAAAACAGGTAAAATATAGGTTGTTAAACTACTCAAATGCACCCGTAGCTCAGCTGGATAGAGCGTCAGTTTGCGGAACTGAAGGCCGTGGGTTCGAATCCCGCCGGGTGCACTTTAATGAAACAAAACAGTAAAAAGTTAAAAAAAATTGTAATTATCGTTGTTTTAGTTGTTGTTGGATATTTATTATTGCCAATCAAGCAAAGTTGCAGAGTTCCAGGATATACCTGCGCATATTTGGGAGATGACGGTGAAGTGTGTTACGTCTATGATCTTCAGCCAGTATTTATCTCAGTTTTAGAAGGGTGTTTGGGAAAAGATTTGCCAATTTCGTTTGGGTGGGGTGAAGAATGTTATAAAAACTAAGTAGATATATTAATTTTGGCTATTAATACTTGGAAGGGTCGCATAGCGGTCTATTGCACCGGTTTCGAAAACCGGCGCCCTCACGGGCTTCGTGGGTTCGAGTCCCACCCCTTCCGCAACAGTTGAAAAGTTTTGATAGACCCTTCTAATATGTTGACGGGGCTTGCTAAATTTTGCTGTTTTGAAGATATTTCGGTTTCAGATCCTGTAAAATATGTCAAAAAGACTTAAACATATTAAAAGTGTTGCTCAATCTAGCCTGGATAAATTCTCAACTCTTGCTAACCAAGCTAGTGAAATTGATGAAAATATCGAAAATTTTATTAAAGGATGGGATGCATTTCTAAATAATGAAGAGTTGTTTTCCAGATTATCACATATTACAAATATTGAAGGAGTTCTTGGTTTCAGTCGAGTTTTTTCTAGCAAAAATACTTCAAAGAAAAATTTAGAAATTGCTTACCAACGATTGGCAGAACTTGATTTAGCTGTACATATAATCAGAGAGTATCACCTTGGTAAAAATAAAGCGAGAGACCTAGAAAAGATTCCCGAGCTAAACAAGTCTGTTTGCGACTTCAGACTGATTGATAAAGAAATATACTTTGAAGCAAAATATGTAAGAAAGATAACAATTAAAAAAGTTCAGCAAGCAGCAAACCAAGCTTTTGGTCAAATCAAAGAAACAAACATGGACGTCAATAAAAAAGGAGCATGGATTTGGATATTCTCATTTGATGTTCCAGAAAATCCAAGGGAGTTCCAGTTTGAGATTGAGAAAATTAAATTTGACAGTGATTTCCCGATATCTCTTAACATTCAAACTTATGGATCTGGTTTGTATGGCCACGGAGAAATGATTTTTTAACTGGTTTTTAATTCTTTATTTTTTAGTACAAACTTCGTCTTTATCATACCCAACGCTTCCCTTCGATCATCTGCCGATCCTGTCTTCAAGACATGCTTCAAATAATTCATTGCCATCAGTTCATCATTTGATTTCACTGCAGATGTTTCAATTTGATCTAGGTTTCCAGACAGATATTCTTGATGCAGTACTTCAGACCTGAGTTTATGGAATCGCTCGATATCAGTTTTGAGTTTTTTGGCAATTTTGGTTTTGTGAATTTTGACATTGCCTTTATTGATGTGAGCAAGTAGTTGTTTAATCAAATCTTCTTCGGTGATATATGGTTCGTCACAGTCATAATCTACTGATCTGGCACAGTGACAATAAATGTGTTTTGAGTAGCCTCCATACTTCAGTTTCTTGTATTTTTCTTCAGCAGTGACACCTCCGTCACATGATCCGCAAATGCAGAGAGTCTTGAATGGAAATTTTTTCTTGTGCCATTTTTTTGGAGGAGTAAGTAGTTGTTTCTGTACTTTATCCCATAGAGCTTTTGTAACTAGAGGTTCATGAATTCCTTTATACCAATCATCGCCGTATTGAAACTCTCCGTAGTAAAAAGGGTTCTTAAGTGTGGAGTAGATTTTACTGAGAGCTAATAACTTGTCATTCTTAGTTTTGAAATCAATTTCTTTGAGCCATTTTCTAATAGTCCTGCCACTGTGTCCCTTTTCAGCTACTCGCTTGAATATTTCTTGAACGACCCATGCACGTTCTGGATCAGGAACTACTTCACTAATTCGATTATTGTTCATGATGTTGAGATACCCCAGTGGAGCAACTCCTGGTCTGATACCCATCTCACATTTAGCTTTTAATCCTCGCTTAACATTAATACCTCTATTGTCATTTTCAAGTTTAGCTTGAGATCCCAAGATCATTAGTAAAAATTTCTCATTGGGATTATTTCTGAATACCTGGGAGTAAGTTTTAATCTCTTGTAGCTTTCCTTGATCCATGAGGTCAACGAGCGACCCTAAATCTCCTGCATTACGACTCAATCTATCAGGAGCCCATGCTAGGATGCCATCAAACATTCCTTTATCAATATCCGTGATTAGTTGGACAAAGACTGGTCTATTGCCAGATTTCTTGGCTGAATGGCTTTCTTGCCTTACTTCAACCACATTTAATTGCTCACGTTCAGCAAGTGATTTCATCTCCTTAATTTGAGAATCAATCGACATGGTTTGTCGCTCGTCAGACTCTGAAGATTTGCGGGCATATAGGCAGTATTTTATTGGCATCTTGTTTCCTTTCTTTAGGATACAAGGTACCGCGATGGTTTTAAAAGTCTAGTCCCAATGCAATGGGGTAAATACTGATTGACTTAACTATGTAAAATTATATACTGAACGACAATTTAAGAAAGGATAATATGACCCCAAGAACAGAAGCAGAGCTAACCAATGCATATGCAAAAGCATTAGTTGAGATGAAACAACCAAAGTATCCAGAAATAGAAGATAAAGATTCTAGTGAAAATTCAGAAGCGAGAGAAGCAAATACTGTTGGCTTTTTAAATTCAGTAGTTAATTTTTTGAAAAGTTTTGTTAAAGTAACTTAACTTCTTTTTTTGCAGAAATAGAGCAGCTGACCAGCAAACTGATTACTTTCAGTATTACCAGTATCATAGTTAATATATAAAACTTGCTTGATATCTAGATTCGCTTTAGCGATCAAGTTATTGACTTCTTTTTTTGAGAAAAGGTGAACTTTAGCGGGTATTTTCTTTTTATCAACCTCCATATCAAAATTTATATTGCCATTTTTAGTAGATGGTCTGACAATATCCATAAATATGTTCTTTATTGACCTGATGTAACCATAATTTACGGCATTATATCTGTTGTTAACATCAAAAACAAAAATTCCATTTGGAGATAAAAGTTTTTCAGCATTTTTTAAAACTGTTAATCTTTGTTCTTCAGTTTCCACATGTCCTAGAACATTCCAAAGGCATGTGATTAATTCTGCATTAATTTTGATCTCTGAGGGAAGCGCTCTGCTAGAAATGTCACTTTTAATTATTTTAACTTTATCAAAGTTATGTATTTCTCCGATCATCCCCTCACTATTATCAACTAACCAAGTTTTTTTGGCCTTAATATAATGGGATATTTTTTTACTTCTTTCTCCCGTCCCAGCACCCAAATCAATATAGTTAGATACAGTAACCTCACTAGCATTTATTTCATTTCCAATCAAATTTTCAATTGATTTAAGATATAATGATCTTCCCACTAAGAAATTTTTATAATTTTTCGCAACTGCGTTATAGAGTGTTTGTGAGAATGTTAGTTTCTTTTTGTTCATAATAGATATGAGAGTGATTATAGCAACAAAAAACCAATCAAAGTTTGACAGTACCAAGAAGTTACTACTACTGACGGATCCTTCTTTGCAAATCAACCAAGTTTCCAAAACTATTTTAGCTCCAATAGAAAACAACAATAGCTCAATTGAGAATAGTAAGTTGAAGCTCGAGTACTATGGTATGTATATTCATGATCCATTAATAGTCTGCGATGATGAGATCTTGCTAATTAAAGATGGTGTCCAACTAGGTTTTGGTACACTTTTTAAACGCCTAGGTGGCAAGAATGAAAAAAATCCTGTTGAGATATTTTCTTTTTTACAAAAATATATAAAAGACAACCCAGGGCTAATTCTTACCAGAAAAAGATATTTTAGTCTAAAATACTTGGATAAAGTTGATTATATTATTGATGAATACGTATCTCCTCTAAAGACTTTAACACATGACGTATACGAACATATATTGAAGACCAAAAACAAATTGAGTAACCCATTAAATTACTATATAATAGCAAATCAAAATAATGAAAGACTATATCAAATTAATCTCAATAGCAGGAATACCTATACCAATGATACTAAGAAAAAATTAAAAGAAGTAATCCTTAAGTGGAAAGCTCAATATGAGAAATAAAGATGTCATGTCTAGAAAAGAAAGACAGCCATCTGGTAGCTTACTCATTGATGTTCGTGGCTTGAGTTTGAGAGGAGTGCATGCTCCTCTTTTTTTTGATGTCAGTTTTAATATTCATGAGGGGGAGGTACTTGGTCTAATTGGATCTGGTGGAAGTGGAAAATCAACTTTACTAAGGACTTTAATAGGAATGCAAAACCCTTACCAGGGAGAAGTACTTATTCCAAACAAAGTAACTGCTCAATATGTTCCTCAAGTTTTTGAAGATCTTGATTTTGACGAAGATCCAACTATTCAAAATCTAATGCTTGAAGCAAGAGGGTTATTGGCACTTGAATTAAAAATGAGAGAGCTAGAAATAGAGATGGATGAAAACTTTTCTGAGTCTGTGATGATGAGCTATAGTCATGTTCAAGAAGAGTACGGTAGACTTGGTGGATGGGATTCTGATCATGCTATTGCTGAAATTCTTGCAGGTGTTGGTTTATCTAATATTCCTGTTTCCAGACAAATTAATCAGCTAAGTAGTGGTCAAAAAAGAAAGATACTGGTAGCAAGGTCATTATTTGCCCATCCTGATTTATTAATTTTGGATGAGCCAACTTCTCATTTGGATGCGGAATCAACTGCTTGGTTAATATCTTATCTACAGAGAACTAATCAAGGTGCCATCGTTGCAACAAATAATTTGTCACTCCTAAAGTCTATCCCTAGTCAAATACTTGAATTGACACAAGGAGGAAGGCCAGTTTTATTTTCAGGAAATATTGAAGAGTTTGAACAACAAAAATCTGATTTGATGGGATATGAAAATACGGAAATTAAAAAACAACAAGCAAAAGTAAGTCAGTTGAAAGAAACTGTTGCTAGATTTAAATCCATGGGAGATAAACGGAGCAAAAAAGCCGCGAGGCGAAGAAAAGTAATTGAACGTCGTGCTGTGAAACTAGATGCGCAATTATCTCAATTAAAGGACGTCGCTATTTCTGATGATGGAAAATATAAACAATTAAGCTTCTCTGAATTACGTAGAAGTGGTAACGATGTGTTGTTAATTAGGGGAGTAAAAAAGTCATACCCAGAATCCAATGTACCAGCGGTAGATCTCTCTAATATTGAAATTCTTGTTGAACGTGGACAAAGACTTGCTGTTGTTGGTCCCAATGGCTCTGGTAAAAGCACTTTGTTCCGAATGATCATTGATGCAGATTTATTTGGCCCAGACGAAGGAATCATTAAACAAGGTTCGAATGTAGAAATAGGTTACTTCTCTCCATCAAATGATCTGGGAGAAGACGGGGAAAGAGTGATTGAGGTTGCTAAAAGACTCTCCGGCTATAGAGATGAAAAAGCTGTGCGAAGTGTGTTAGCTTTTTGGGGATTCACGGGAGGGAAACCATATCAAAGAACTTTGGGCAGTTTGAGTCAAGGTGAAAGGATACAGCTTCAACTGGCGGGCATAATGTTGAGGGAGCCTAATGTGCTAATACTAGATGAGCCAACTGGTAACTTATCTATCGATATGAAAAACCGTTTGGCAAAGTCGTTAGAGCAATACGACGGTACTTTGTTAGTAGTTTCGCACGAACAAGAATTTCTAGAAAACTTGGGAGTGAATTCTGTTTTAAGATTACCGAGTGGAGAATACGAAGATGTATATTGGGAGGAAAATTAATGAAAACCGTATTTCTTAGTGGACCTATGCGTGGAGTTCCCAGGGAAGAAGCTCGAGGATGGAGAGAAAAAGCTGCTAAACTTCTTGAAAAAAAGTTTGTTACAAAGCATGCTTACAGGGGAAGAGAGGAAAAAGAAACTTTTCAGGATTACAGATTAGCTGTAGTGAGAGATAAGTACGATATTACACACTCGGACATTCTCTTAGTTAATGATTCTTTTCCTAATGCCAGCATGGTTGGTACGTCAATGGAAGTTCTACTTGCTTTTCAAAACAACATCCCAGTTATCATCTTTGGTGAAGGTCATCCTAAAGACTATTTTCTTAACTACCACTCACATGTTCGTTGTAAAGGCTTAGAAGAAGCCTGTAAACTTATTAATGATATGTTTTATGACTAAAATAATAGAAAATGACAACATTCCTCTTTATAAGCCATCTTTAGACAAGCAAGAAGAAATTGCTGTTCTAGAAGTAATTAGATCAGGCGTATTGTCCAGAGGAAACAAAATTGATCAGTTTGAAGATGAGTTTGCAACGTTTGTAGGAAAAAAATTTGCTATAGCAGTTTCGAGTGGAACAGCTGCACTTCACTTGGCGGTAAGAGCAATGGGTTGGCGAAATGGAGATGAGGTTATAACTACACCTTTTAGTTTTATTGCATCAGCCAATGCTTTACTCTACGAGCGAATAAAACCAATTCTTGTAGATATCAATAATGAAACTTTGAACATTAATATTGAAGATATTGAAAAAAATATTTCGAAAAAAACAGTTGGAATTTTGCCCGTTCATATTTTTGGTTTTCCAGCTGATAAAGAAATTAAGAATATAGCCAAGAAACACAATATCGCAGTTCTTGAAGACGCATGTGAAGCACTAGGTAAGCCTTCGAAAAAGTTTAAGGTGGGTCAAATTGGTTCAATTTCCGTCTACGGTTTTTTCCCGAACAAACAAATTACTACTGGTGAGGGAGGCATGATAGTCACTGATGATGAAGAAATAGCAGAAACATGTCGCTCTATGAGGGACCAGGGACGTTCCACAAAAGAGAACTGGTTGCAGCATGTCATCTTAGGTTACAACTACAGGATGACAGAAATGCAAGCTGCCCTAGGGTTAGTACAATTAAGTAAATTTGAACGAATTGCCGCTCGAAAAATCAAAATTGCAGAAAAATATAATTCAGAATTTAAGAATATAAAAAATATAAGTATCCCGTATTCTTCAGGATTAACGGATAGAAGTTGGTTTATCTATTTTATTCAGCTAAGTAGTCATGATTTGCGCGAATTTTTAATAATAAAGTTGGATGAAAACGGAATAGCTTCACATAGATATTTCCCATCTATTCATTTGTTTCCAATGTACAAGGAGTTTGGTTATAAGGTTGGTGACTTTCCAGTGTCTGAACGAGTTTCTCAAACAAACTTAGCCCTACCTTTTTTTGCAGATATGACAGATGAACAACAATCTAAAGTCATTAAAATAATCAAAGAATCGATAAGACAATATGAAAATTAAAAGCGTTTTAATCATATCGTCATTGTATAAACCTAATGTTGGTGGCGTTGAAACAACGGTAGAAGAGCTGGCAGATCAATATTTAAAAAGAGGTATTAAAGTTACTATTCTTACTAAACTATTCCCTTCAAATCTTGAGCCATACGAGTTAATAAAAGGGGTGCCTGTATATAGGATACCAAGACCAAAAACTGAGGCTGAATTTATTGAGACTATTAAGTGGTTGAAAAAAAATAATAGTAAGCTTAAATCTGACGTTATTCACCTAATTCAGGTACATAGACCATTACCTTTACTGGCCTTACTCCTAAGTAGATTATGGAAGGTGCCTTTTATAGCTAATTATGCAGGAGGAGATGTCATTGAGGTGGGTGATGATTTTGGAAAGAAAATGTGGAAAGAAGCAAACGGGACAGTTAAAGAAGCCTTATTACAGGCAAATACACATATTTCTTTCTCAAAAGGACTCATATCTGATGTAAAAAAAACCATTCCAGAAATTAAAAAAGTGGAACTGATTTATGCTGGTTTGGATGTCTCTAGTATTAACAAATCTGAAATTTATAACCCCGGATATCCTTATATTGTATCTGTTAGGCGGTTAGAGAAATCAAAAGGCATTGATTTACTTATCAAAGCTTTTGATAAACTGAGTGAAAGTTACCCTCATTTACATCTTATTATTGTCGGCAATGGATCAGAAAAAAAGAATTTAGAAAGTTTAGCAACAGATTTAAATTCAAGAGAAAAAATTCATTTTACGGGTACGCTACCACTTAAAACAACCTTTAGTTATCTTAAAGGCTCAATGGCCAGTATTTGTCCATCCAGAGCTGAAGCTGGGGGTATTATTAATTTTGCAGCGCAAGCAGCAAAGACTGTTCCAATCGGCAGTAATGTTGGAGGTATTCCAGAATATATTTTACATAATAAAACAGGATTAATTTTTGAAAGTGAAAAAGTAGATAAGCTGGCCGAATGTATTGAGCACATAATAAGTGATATTGACTTACGTCAAAAACTCATTGAAAATGGCTGGCTGAACGTTCAAAAATATGATTGGTCAAACATTGCTAATAAATATGTAAATAGCTACGTGAATGCAATTAACACAAAGCATGATTATAATTTTAATTCATGGTCAGAATTAACCCAAAAATTGTGGGAAATAATTAATGAATGAAAACAATAAATATGAAACCTTATTTTTTCCATGATGGAATAAAAGTACTGGCAGAAAAATTTAAAGGAACAGAAAATATCTATTTAGGCATCAGACCTTATGGATTTCATGCTGGCAATCAACTTCCTTTTATGGTTTATCCTATGCTTTTATGCCAAGAAATAGAAAAATTGGGTAAGAAAGCTAGTTTTACTTTTTACGTATTTATAAATGATTGGGAGCAATATCAACTTGATGGTCCAGATCCAAAACGATATCCATTTAATATTTATCCACTAGGCTCAACCTTTCAGTACACCAAATTGCCTGGTGATCAGCAAACTGGCATAGTTGATCATTGGCATCCAATAATTGAGAATGCTGTGAGGGAAAGTTTATCGAAATTTCCAAGTGTTTCAGTCAAAAGTGTAAGAAATTCAGACATGAAACAAATGGGAGAAATGAAACGAATCCTTATTGAGACCATTAAAAACCCCAATTTAGTGGCTGATGTTTTGGCAGAACATACTAATACTACGGTTTTACCAACGCCCAGAATTTATGCGCTAGCTGTTTGCCCAAAGTGTCAACAAGTCAATGGTCATAGTGAGGTGTTAACTGATGGCTCAATTAGCCATCAGTGCGATGCGTGCAAACAGAAATCAAATGGAAGTTATGAAGATTTTGATTACTGGTTTTATCATAAGCCATTAGCATTACCAAGAATAAGTATTTTTAACATTGATCTATGTATTACAGGAGCAGACCATTATCGAGAAGGTGATTTTATAGTGAGGCAAAAGCTGTTTGAAAGTTATAAATTAAAAAATAAATTACCTCTGACTTTATATACCCAGACTGTATATGGGAAAGATGGCCAGGTGATGGGTAAAAGTAAAAAGAATGATGTTTATTTGGATCCTAAATATTTATATCAAAAAGTGATTAACAATAATTCAGATAAGCTTTTGTTGGAGGAATAATTATGCAAAAACAAACAATTTTATTTTTTTCAAACCCTTTTGGATATGGACCAACAACAACACTACTTCATATTGCCGAAAAATTGTCAAAAAAAACTAAAGCAAAAATGATCGTTGCAGGCGATAACAAGGGATTATGCAAAGAAGTATTTAATAAGAACAATCATCCATACTTAAGTTGGCATGACTTAAATGAAAGAAATTTGGATGAAGTAAAATCATTTATTGCCTCTCATGATAATCCATATGTTGTGAGCATTCTCAATAGGTTTTCTATTAAAGCGGCACAAGAATTGGGTGTTAAAAATGCTCTGATAGATTTTCTAGCGTGGTTTTGGGATAAGCCCTCAGAGGAATACTCTTTAGCAGACATCTATTTTTACAACAGTTTGGGTAAAAAAATTGAAGTGAAGAACAGGATTTCTTATGATGTGCCAATAATATTAGGAGAAATACCACGCAGATCTCATTCAAAAAAGAAAAAGATAATAATCAATATTGGAGGAAGCAAAAATCCCTTGGTTAAGGGTATTCCTAAAGACTATCTAAATCTTTTAGCAAAAATAATAAATAAACTCAAATTTGGCGATGCAGATGTTTATATTGGTGGAGGAAAAGAGGCACTAACTTTTTTAAAAAGTAAGTTAGTAAAACCTGAGAACTTCACCATTAAATCATTTCCTCATGAAGAATTTCTCAAGCTTCATGCTTCATGCGATTGTTTCATAACACTTTCTGGAACAAACGCAACATTCATGTCATTTACACTAGGTATTCCAACAACTTTTTTACTCCCACAGCTTTTGGCTCATTGGAAGTTATCATTTCTAATACAAGACCAAAATGTTAACGAACCTTTAATGTGGGAAGACTATTTTAATATTGATAAAAAAATGTATTCACTCACAGAGTATGATGTCGTTCCATACACTGAGAAGCTCTCTAGAGAATTAATTGCTGATTCAAAGAAATTTGAATTAGTTACTGATCAGATTCAACACGATCTAGACTTTGACAAGGATGTTAAAAAACAAACAGACTACATGAAAAGAATTGGCATAAATGGCGAAGACTTTGTTGCCAATGTGTTATCAAGAGAATGGGGTTTAATATGAAAAAAGCATTAATAACTGGGTCTGGTGGATTGATAGGCTCAGAGGCAGTTAAGTTTTTTGTAGAGAAAGGATTTGAGGTTTTTGGAATTGATAACGACATGAGGGCTTATTTTTTTGGTGAAGAATCAAGCACAACCTGGAAAGTTAATGAGCTTAAAGAAAAATTCAAATCTTATCATCACCTTAACATTGATATTCGTAATAAAGAAGAATTAGAAAAACTGTTTAAAGAGCAACAGTTTGATTTAATTATTCATACAGCAGCTCAACCATCCCATGATTGGGCAGCAAAAGAACCATTCACTGATTTTTCTGTAAATGCACAAGGCACGTTGAATTTATTGGAACTAATGCGATTGCATTCACCTAATTCAGTGTTTATTTTTACGTCAACAAATAAAGTATATGGAGATAAACCAAACGAAATAGAGTTTGAAGAACTTGAAACTAGATATGAAGTTCCATCTGGGCATATATATACGAATGGTATAGACGAAACTATGAGCATAGATCAAAGTAAGCATAGTATATTTGGAGCGTCAAAAGTTGCCGCCGACATTTTGGTTCAAGAATACGGAAGATATTTCGGACTCAATACAGTTGCCTTTAGAGGTGGTTGTCTAACTGGTCCAAACCACTCCGGTGCACAACAACATGGTTTTTTAGCCTATTTAGTTAAAGCAGTGAATCAACAAATACCTTACACTATCTTTGGTTATAAAGGAAAACAGGTAAGAGATAATATCCACTCATTTGATTTAGTTAACGCTTTTTACCACTTTTATCAAAATCCTCGTCAAGGTGAGGTTTATAATATGGGAGGCTCTAGACACTCAAACATTTCAATGATTGAGGCTATAGAAAAAATTGAAAATATAACTGGGAAAAAGGCTAAGATTAGTTTCAGCAACCAACCTAGATCAGGTGACCACATATGGTACATTTCAGATGTTTCCAAGTTCAAACAACATTACCCAGAATGGGCATGTACGTATAATATTGACCAAATAATTGAAGAAATTTGTATAAAAGGTCATAAATAGCAGTCTATGAATTATAAAAATATTTTAATTACTGGTGGGGCTGGCTTTGTTGGTTCAAATCTTGCTATTAGTTTTAAAAAACAATTTCCAAAAATTACCGTTATCGCATTAGATAATCTATATAGAAGAGGTTCGGAACTATCTGTAGATAGATTAAAAGAAAATGGCGTCAAATTTGTGCATGGTGACATTCGCAACAAAGAAGATCTGAATTTAAGCGTCGATTTAATTATTGAATGCTCTGCTGAGCCATCTTTCAAGGCAGGTGCTGATGGAAATACAAGCTATTTAATTGACACTAACTTGATTGGTGCAATTAATTGTTTTGATTTAGCCAAAAAAAATAAAGCAGACATCATATTTATGTCTACTAGTAGAGTTTACCCAATTGAAAAAATAAACACGGCTTTATTTGAAGAGGAACAGACTCGTTTTACTCTAAAAAACAAACAGTTGACCAAGGGGATATCAGAAAATGGAGTCAATGAAGATTTGTCCATGGAAGGAATCCGCTCGCTCTATGGAAGCACAAAGTATTGCTCTGAAATTATTTTAAATGAGTATGAATTTGCCTTTGAAACCAGATCGATTATCAACAGATTCGGAACTATTGCTGGTCCTTGGCAAATGGGAAAGGTTGACCAAGGCATTGTAACTTACTGGCTAACCAGTCACGTCTTAAAAAGAGATCTAAAATACTTTGGTTTTGGAGGAAATGGGAAGCAAGTTCGAGATGTGATCTACATTGATGATGTTTTCAATTTGTTGCTTAAACAATTAGAAAAGATGGATGATCTCTCCGGAAAAACCTTTAATGTTGGTGGTGGAATTAAGAATAGTATATCGCTAAACGAATTAACAACTTTATGTCAAAGAATCACCGGCAATCAGGTCGATATAAAGAAAATTCCTTTAACAAGTGAGTGGGATTTAAAGACTTATATATCAGATAACCAAAAAATTATGGATCATGTTAATTGGCAACCTAAAATTTTAGTTGAAAAGACCGTTTCCAATATTTATAAATGGATGATTGATAATCCTGAGGTTATACATTTTTTTGAGAAAAGTCTTTAGAAAGTTCGAGCTTCTTCCTCAAGCTTATATTCTCCAGTTTTCAAAATATGTTCAATAGATTCGTCAATACTCTTTTTGAGTTCATCTCGACGCGAAGCAGACTTTTTTACACTAGCATCATCACCTTTGTTTGTTAAATCGAAAATTTTAATATTTTCAATTGTCATCATATCAATCATTAGCGAAATTGGTAAAATCTGGAATGAAAAACTCTTACTCTGCTCGGTTGTTTTGTCTTCATTTTTATTTAGCTTGGAAACAATATCTTTTAGTTGAGCATCAATTTTATTCTTAATGGCACTTCGTTTCTCGTTCCAACTACGAGAAATTTGATCCCATTCATTAATTTCTTCAGAGGAAGCCTTACCCTCCTTACGACCCCACCATTTTTGGTTTTCATATTTGTAAATCTGAATGTTTGCTTCTGACAAAAGGCTACAGAGTGATGCAAACGATTCGTTTTCTAAGTTAACATTCTTAGTTGATATATTATGTCTCTTTGTCGAATTAGTCATATAACCTTTCTTTTTAGATTCCCAAGATTATAATACAAGTATCCACATTTTTATAGTTAGATAGAACTAACTTATGTCAAATAAATTAATAAATGCAAAATTAATAGAATTGGTAAACAAATATTATGAAACTAATAATGTTGCTATTTCTTTGTTAAGAGAAGGAATTGATAATGATTTGTACTTAGTTCGCCATGACAAAACAAAGTTTGTTATGCGTGTCGGAAAACGGAAGTTGAACGAAACGGTCAATTTTGAAGTTGAGCTGCTCAACCATCTTTTTAAAGATAGAGTGCCCGTTCCTAAAATCATAAATACAGTGAGTGGTGATAAGTATATATTACAAAATGACGGCACAGTCATAGTATGTTTTGAATTTATAGAAGGAACTTCCTATGAAGTTTTGAATAATAAAAAACCCACTTTATCAATTACTAAACAAGCCGGTGAAGCACTCGGTAAATTTCATAAGTCATCAAAATTCTTTAAACTGCAAGACCCCAAACGAAGAACTATTTACACTGAATTTGACAGAATTCTGGATATATCCGATAAGCTAAAAGAAAGCATTGATGGTGGAAAAAAGTTTTTAAATGAAATAGAAACTTACACTAAGTGGGCCCATGAACGAAATGATATGAGTGGGACAATTCACAATGATTACGGTCCTGAAAACATTATGGTCAAAGAAGGATATTTGACTTCAATCATTGACTTTGACTGGGCTGGACCTGGGCCCTTTGCCAAAGATGTTGGTTTGGCACTGGCACTTTGGAGTTTCCCAGATGAACTAGAAAACCATTGGCAAGAGGTTATTGACCAATTCTTAATAGGCTACAACGAATACTCTCCAATTAAATTGGAATTTGATGATACCTTGATTAGGTGGATAAATTTTTGCTGTTTATCTGATACAGCTACTTTTTTTTCAGATCTTCCAAAAGATGACACAAAAATTGTAAGAGTTTTGCAGTGTAGAAGATATAAAAAGTTTTTATATTTTGACAAATTGCTTAGTAAGACAGATGCAGAGAAATAGAGAAAGACTTACAAGCTGGTTGAGCGGACCAATATTACACAATCATTTTAGATTGGAAGGTGAAAGCCCAATTGAAAAGGAGAGACATCAATTTGATCTAAATGCTGCTTTAGCATATTTGCGAGAGTTCTCTCAATCACTGGATGTGTTGATTAGTGACAATAATCATTCACTATTGCCTACGTGGGAATCAAATTTTCATTTTCAAAGAGAAATGGATGAACCTTTAGAAAAGTGGAATGAATGGTTAGTTAAGTTCTGTGATAAATCTTTGTTAGACAGGGTAAGTAAAATAGAATCGCCCTCCATCTTAACTGGAGTTGAAACTGATATTATTTCCGAATTGGGTGAGTTAACAACATCTGACGATATTTTAGAAAAGCTTGATGTTGTTGTTGCTTCATTGCATTGGTTGACGTGGAAGGAATTTCAAGAAATTGGGACTGTTGATCCTATTCTAGAAAAGGGAAAAATACTTTCTGCTTTTTTGGCTGTTATCCTGAATCAACATGTTGATATTCTAGGACATCCGAATTTTTTACCACATGGGAGAATAAGTAAGCTTTTTGAGCCAGATGATTTTATACCAGTGCTTGAAGGATTGGCTAAAAGTGGCCAAGCATGGGAAATAAACTTGAGTCGCAGTTATCTTGACTCTCCATTTGATCAAGAAATATTTAAAATAATTGCAAAAATGGGTGTAAATGTGTCTTTGGCACTAGATTTTCACCATCCGCAATACTATTGGTTTCCAGAATATTACGATGAAGATGTAAATTTAAATAATTGGGAAATAGCATTTAGGGAGAATCAAAAAAAATTCCATTTTTTATTTCTTTTGCACATATCAAGAAATTTACGATTATTAGAACAACTTGGTATAAAACCAGAACAAGTAATTAACAGTTCAAATGAAAATTTTGAACGTTGGCAGCTAAGTAGGTGAAGTTACCGGGCGCCTATTTAAAAAAGTCACTAAGAAAATGATATAAGTCTAGCCGCAGTTAAGCGAGGGATTCAAAGAGTTGGAGAAGTTTTTCTTGAGAGAAGTCCTTCAGGGACCATTGGCCGATTCGGCCGTAGTTAGATCCTGTTGGGAGTTTAGTTGTAGGAATTTCAAGCACACGCTCAATGACAGATACTAAGTGGTCCTGTTGATCGGGTGAGTAGCACCTAAGATCAAGTGTGTCGAGAGGCTTACCTCGCATCACTCCAATACTAATGACAAGATCTTTGTATGAATCCGTAGCAGGTAAATTAAAGTAGAGATTGATACTCTTAGCTGATTTATTAGCAGTAACATTGGATATTGGAAAGATTCCTTGATTAATCTTTTCATACATACCGAGTATTATTTTGATTTTATCTTCATAGCCGATGCTAGCGTAAGCGGTTAGCAGATCATCTTGTGTGTAAATTACACTGTCTGTTGTTGATGCTCCGATACTCTTCTTAACCTCTGCTCCAAACAGCTTGGGAATAGTGATCTCGAAAGAGTAGTGTTTGTAGTAATCAAGTTCGACCCCGTAGATATCAAATTTGCTGTTCTGATTGATGTAGAGAATTAAATCTTTGAGCCTGTCATCCAAACTATCCATGAGAATGACAAATTTGAACTTACCCTCATCGAGATTATTTCTCATTCTTTCCAGAACTTTTTCTGTTGTTTCATCAGTAAGATTAAAATAGGTTTGAATTTTTTCAGTGGCCGAACACTGGAAATTGCTCTGAGAATGTTTGTTAAGCATCATCATGAAGTCATCAAAGTTGGTTAGATGTTTTCAGAGTGCAGCACCGTAATCCATGACCTGGGCAACGACTGTTCTTTTATCAGGATTTTTGTAGAGCTTTGTTTCTATTAAGTAGAGATTTCCTTCAGCATCCACGCCAATTGCGTCGATTGGTCCACTATTAGTTTGAAATTCACGAGATAGGAGTACTAACTCAATATCATCTCGTATTTCGTACAGAGGAATAGAGTTGGGGTTATCTAGAATGTATTCTTGCAATCTGTCTTCCAGTCCAAAGGGAGTTGAATCTACTTTTTGAGCATTTTTACCATTTTGTGAGACGATAATTGGCATATTTTTGTTCTTTCTTCCTGATCAAATGATAAACTACTGTCAGTAAATAAAATCTCCATTACTGATCTTGAAAAATTAGTTAATACAGCATTGGAAGAAAGTGGTTTTACTCGCTTATCGTTTGGTAACCCAGATATGGATAGATATGTGCTAGTTCCCTTCACTGTTCAAGAAGCCAAGCCCAAGCGACGTGATCGTGAAAGCGTCTCCGGGGGATCTTTATGACTTATTGAAAAAACACTTAAAGACACCAACTGGCGAGCTCCAAAAGATACGATTGGCTATCGTTTGGGTTTCTTGACTGGCAAGCTCAAAGGATATGAGCTTGAAGATGACTTACTCAAGCTTTTTGGCAAAGAAGAACCAAAAAAACCGAAATCAAAACTTGATCCTGAGTTCCGAGCAAAGTATGAGCATCATCACTTAGTACAAATGGCTCGAATGGGTGCTAAGTATGAAGCCACTAAGCGTATTAGGACTCGAAGATTAAAGAGTGAGCCTGATGGCTTTTATCTGAATGATGGTGGTCGAGGTTATACCTGTGGTATTTGCAGAAGATCACATGATGGTGAGGACATTTGGTGGCGACCAGATGGCTTGAGATGTCGAGATTGTTGGAGAAATATTCAGGAAGGAGTGATTCCTGTGCTTGATCTGGATAGGGAGTGGTGGGAAGAAGAACACTTTGATAAATTTGATATTGAAGATCGTGGAGTTAATACATCTTCTATCAAGAAATTAAGACGTGAAGGTGACTTAGTTGGAAGAGATTTAAAGGATTTAAGTGGTCACATTTATTGGACGGTTTATTTGGTGAGTGAGAATGAGGAGTTTTTGAAGAAATATCCAAAGAAGTCGGGTTTATAATAAGACTGAATGCATACAACTCAGATGAAGATCTCAATACCAACTGATGAAAATGGGCTTGTTGGAAGGCAATGTCCAACATGCCTAGAGTATTTTAGTGTTAAGTTCGGAACAGGATTGTCTACAAGCGATCATATCTGCCCATATTGTGGCTATAAGGCCAGTTCAAATGATTTTTTTACTCAAGAACAGAATGATTACATCGTAAGTTTACTTTCGAAGGAATTTATAGAACCTGCAATTCATGATTTGAATAAAAGTTTTAAAAATCTTGAAAGGTCGTCTTCAAAATTTATTAAAATTAAAGTTAAAACAAATGATGTATCGTTTCCAATAAAATCTTACCAAGAGAAAATACTCGAAACACATGTAACTTGCGACAACTGTGGATTAGTTTTCTCTATATATGGGGTTTTTTCAAATTGCCCTGATTGTGGAAAGTTGAATTCACTTATCATTCTAAAAAGGTCTTTAGAATCTTGCGAAAAGAGAATAAAACTTTCTGAAACCCCAGAAGCATCTGAAATAAGTGAGGATCTTATTTCAGATGCTCTAGAACAATCGGTCTCGAGCTTTGATGCTTTTGGTAAATCATTAATGAAAAAATATCCAACAATTTTTCCAAGAAGATCTAGAAATCTTTTTCAAAACATCCTGTTATTAGAAGCAACGCTCAAGGATAAGTTTGACAAGAATATTGCTGATTTTGTTGGACTGGAGAAATCACAACATATTAAAGAAATGTTTCAAGTGAGACACATACAAACTCATAATGCGGGTGTTATTGATGATGATTTTATAAAAAAGGTTCCCGAATACTCAGGTAAATATGGAAGAAAATATAAGTTAAAAAAAGAGAAAGTAAGTGAAACTATTGAAAATATTGGATTATTAGCCCAAGAAGTCCTTGATTTACTAGAGAATTATCGGGCATGAAAGTAAGTTGTGACTAATAAATTCAATGCAAAGCAACAAAATCTTGTTAACCAATTCGGAGAAATACTTAAATTTGGCTCAACTTTGTTAAGTAGTACAGAGCTTAATTTCACTAAGGTAAGATTTAAAAAACAACTGCTTTTCCTAGTTGTATGCGCTTCTCAAAGTTATAGTGAAAGTATTTTTAAATTATTAAGAAGTGAACCGTATTTTGACAAGGCCTCAGAGGTTTTGTTCAGATCACTTGTTGAAACATTTATTAATATTAACTATATATACTCTGGAAGAACTCAAAGAAATGCATTTATATTTATTATTGACTCTATACAAGAGCAAATAGATTTTGCTGAAAAACATAGAAGTTTTTGGAATAAATATCCGAAATGGAATTTAACCTTTGGCCATATTAAGTCTCCTAGTGATTGGGATCAGTTTATAAATGAAAAAGAATTGGAAATACAGAAAATATCAAAAAGATATAAGTATAAGATTCCAAAGCAGATTCCTGATATTAGAGGTAGAGCGATTATTTTTGACGAATATTTAAAAAAGAAGAAAAAACTCTCTGAGAGAAAAAGTTTAGAGAAATATTATGTTCTATATTACAAGTTTTTTTCACAGATAGCTCATCTTAACAGCTCAGGTCTAAATAGATTCTTTGTCACTGACTCAAATGGGCAACAGCGAGTAATGACTGATGGCTCTCCAGAAGATGTGGAAAGAATTGTTTCTATTACTTACCAAATCTATTTCGTATTACTGCGCTTTTTTGCTAAGGAATACAAGCTTTACAAAAAGGAAGATTTTGTACAATTTGAAAAGTTTTCAAAAAACATGCTAAAGAATTAGGCCATTATGAAAAGATATAAGTTCTCTAAAATCATTGAATCTGAGAAAAAAGTCAAGGAAATCTTTTCTAAACATGAGATTCCACTTAATAATCAATCTAGAATTTGCCAATACTTTTCATACTTAAAAGAATTGGATGCGGCCAGAACAAAAAGTGATCAGGCATTCCATGACTTTTTAGAAAAAAATAAGGCAAAGTATTACTACAGCCAATATTATGCCCTAGAAGTTTTTAATATAGTTAAGGCACTAGAGGAAACAACTCAAGATACCAATCTGGTGAAAAATAAACTGTTGGATCTCGCTAACGGTACTTATTTGCTCTCAGAGGAGAATCCAGAAGACACATCAGCTAGGAACACAACATTTGAGCTTAGTTTGTTTGCATTTTTGCATAATTTAGGAACTAAAGTGAAATTAGGTGAACCTAATCCCGATTTACAAGTATCTACAAGTCGATTTACCTACAATGTTGAGTGTAAAAGACCATCTTCCACAAAGTCTGTTGAAAAAAACATTAGAAAAGCCTGGAAACAACTAAGAAAATCTTCTGTTCCAGATGGAATACCAACGATTGCTCTATCACTTGATAAAGTTTTAATTAATGATGATTTGATTTATCACTCAGTAAGTGAACAAGCTGCTCTAGCAGGCTTAGATCAACTTCTTTATGAATTTATGCATAAAAATCAGCCTATGGTTAACAAAATTATTGATTCAGGCTCATGTGTAATACTTTATTACATTTCTTGTTTATCTGGTTTTGAAAGTAAAAATGTTCCTATGGCTAACTCAACCTTTATGATAGGGAATGTTTACAACTTTGAAAATAAAGATATTTACCAAGATTTAAAAAGTTTTTCCGGGATGAACTTGAAGGTATGAAATTTGATAAATGTATTCTTTGCTTAAAAGCATTAGATGACTCGACACCACCTGAACATGTAATTCCAGATTTTTTAGGAGGAAGGTTGAATCACCAACTCTTGTGTGCAGAATGCAATCACGGAATTGGATCGAAGCTTTATTCCTCAATAAAATTTGATAGCTGGGTCAGACAGGCTGCTTGGAAGTTGAAAGATGATCTGCCTAAGATTTTCGACTCTATAGAAAAGCGACAGAAATATACAACACAAAGCCCTATTGGAACTGTCTTACAAGCTGAAAGAACTAACTCTGGAATACATATAAGACCAATAACTGATAGCAGTGAAGCTGTATTGCCAACAGTACATGCCGTTAGTTTTATGGAAAAGAAGTTAGTTCAAGAACACGGACTAAATTCTGAAACTGCAAAGACATTGGCATCTAAAATAAATGAAACTCCCAATGGGAAAAAAGTGCAGATTTATAAAGGCTTGTCCATTGTAAGGTGGGATGGAGATAAATTTAAACCTGACTTTACAAAAAACACCATTGCGGAACCTAATGCTATGGTTCTAATTGCTTACGAATATCTGGCTTTACTTCTAGGGAGAGCTATATACGATGATGCATTTAATGGAATTAGGAACTCAATATTGAATGGTCAGAACCTTATAAAGGTTGAGTTGCTTTTATCACCAAAACCACAAGCATTTCATCTAATTTATCCTGAATTTGAGAAAGATAGGACAGTAATATCAATACACTTATTCGAATATTCTATTGCTAAAGTTATTTTTAATAAACTCAAGATTAGTAATTCACCTGATTTTTGTTATCTTGAGGACCTCAAAAAAAGAATAAGCCTGGGAGCAATGTCTGTGGCCGAAGCCAAAGCAAATCAGTGGAGGGAGTTTGATAATTAATATATCAAAATATATCACTACAAAAACAAGACACTCCTTTTTTATAGTGTCCCATTTGTCCCGTTTTTGCTAAAATTACCCAGGAAGCTCGATTCTGGAATAAGACAGTTATAACGACACACTGGTTCCAGACCCACATGCTCCGCAACAGTTGAAAAGTTTTGATAGACCCTTCTAATATGTTGACGGGGCTTGCTAAATTTCCCCAGTTTTAACATTCCTGGTTTAACAGCCGGGTAAACAATTGTTTAATTGACATAAGGATTGTTTTACTCAATACAGCAATCAATTACTTTTTTAACCAATTCACCCATTTTGTCAAAAATACTAGCAGCATCTTTTTTCTTGGGTTTTTTATCTTCATTCACAAAAGCCACCTCTTCTGATTCTTGATGTTTAATATCTTTGGTTTTAATTACTCCTAGATTCAACCCCCAGAATAAGCTATAAAGTTTGTAAGACTTCTGAAAAAAATCTGCAGCGTCTTGTTTATCACCTTTGGTTAAAGCTTTAGTTCCAACCTCTATCATCCGCATTGAAGCAGCAAGCAAGTGTTTGCTGATGCACCAGACCTCACCTTCATAGTCCTTAATAATACGTTTAAGCAGTTCCTTGCGCATCTCTCGAACTTCATTAAGTAAATCCAAATAGACTGAGTCTTTGGTTTTACTGTAAGTGAAAAAGAAATGTTCTTCCATCGAGATAAGATTCATAATCCCCACAGATAAATCTTCGTCAGAAGACAGATCAAGCCTTTCACCTTTTTCCATTTTCTTGACTCGATTTAAGAATTGTTGGATATCGTCATTAGTTTTAGTCATGATGTCCTTTTATTATTTTGTTATTAAAAATAGTCCAAAGCTGATTAAGGTAAGTGTTAAAACTGGAATGATTACCTTTTGAAAATATACAAATTGTTCACCATCATTTATTTTTCTTAAAATCTTATCAAAAACAATGCCACTCAAGAAAGCAATTGACCCCAATATTGTTCCCAAGAGCACTTTATCCACGCCCCACAATGAATTGTTGAGGAGGCCAATGTAATTAGCCCAATACAGCGGTGGAATAACAAGCAGATAAAATAAAACAACAGAAACTAAATCTGGATGAAATATTTTCCAGTTTTTCTTGCGTATAAAATCTGATAACCAAAAAGCACTTGATAAGATTAATCCACCAACCCAAACTCCTGTGACCGCATCATCAATCCCTAGCCATCGAGAAATACCTAATCCCCCTGCGACTGCCACCGTGCAAATTGGGCAGACAGCCTGAACTTGGTTCGCCATGAAAAAAAAAGCAAGTAATGCAAGTAGTGGTGAAATTACTGTTTTCATTGGTATTATCATTCTCTAACTTTTCCAGAAGCAGAAACGTCTTCTGCCTGAGTATTTTCTTGGTTGACTTTACTCTCTAAATATGTGGTGATATCAGGAGTTCCAATCAGACACTTACCTTGACTGGTGTACATTAATGGCACCCCAATACTCATTTCATCTAAGCCGCAGCTTTTTGCTTTAGCTGATAGATCAAGGGAATTGTTTTGATTGTTGTAGACTTCTTTGCGAATAATTGTGATTTTTTCCTCAATCTTGTTATTTTCGATCCACTCAATTGTGTCGTGACAGTGTGGGCAAGTAGTTCCCCAATACAAAATCTCAGCGTTTGTTTCGTTAACATCTTCTTTTTTTTGAGTTTTTTCTGAATTGGTTTGAGTGATCCGATTATTTTTGTTGTTACTTTCTATAATCACAATAGCGATTAAGCCAATGATCACAGTAACTAATATTAATGTCGAAATTATTTGTTTCGTATTCTTTTTCATATAAAGCTAGCAATTTGTTCTTTGCTGTTATTAACATTAACTGTCTTGACTAAAGTAGCAGCATTGTTATCAAATTGTCTAAATAAAATAATATCACTTAATTTCATAGCTCTCAGCTTTACGACTAATTACCACGCAGTCAACATTATTTATTGCTAAATTCTTCAGAGCCTCTTGGCTTGAGTTATAAGCAACAAGCGCAACACTTTTATCATTCTGTAAATCAGCTACATAAGTTGCCATTGTTGGACAATCACTAATAACAAGCTTTTTGGTTTGACCCATAAATGCCCAAAAAAAATAAGTAAAACTATAAATATGCTGGGCAGCAACATATTTTTTTCATGCAATTAAGCTCCATAAATACTTCATTAAGAATTGCAGGTAATACATCCCAACCAATACAAATGTGCTAGCCACAATAATACGGGTAACTTTCTCAACTTTAGAAATAATCGAAAAAGCTTGACTCATCTTCTGCATACTAAAAGCAATGATAAATGAAAAGATAATCACTGGCAGTCCTGTTCCGAGGGCAAATAAAGGAGCGAGCAAGATCCCTTCATTAGAACTAAGAATTAGGGGGGTAAGTACTCCAAAAAATAATACGCCGCTGTAAGGACAAAAGGCAAGAGCAAACAATATTCCCAGCAATAATGCTCCTAAGTAACCTTTGGTTGAAAGCCAAGTTTTTAGTTGTTCAATTTTATCATTTTGATTTTTTATATTTATTTTAATCACATCAAGCATAATTAGACCAATTACAATTAATACTGGGCCTAAAATTTTATTACCCCAACCTTGAAAGATACTAGAGATCTGAAAAGATGATAAACCAAAATACATCAAGATTGCTAAAATAGTATAACTGATACCTCTACCTAATGTATAAAACAAACCATTTAAAAAAGTGTTTCTTGGAGTTTTGATTTCTTTTGAAAGATAAGCAACCGCAGTAATATTGGTTGCTAGTGGGCAGGGGCTAATGGAAGTGAGTATCCCTATTAAAAAAGCGGTTATAAAAGGAATATTATAACTATCTATTAGTGAATTGATTATCTCCATAATTATTTCCCTAACAATCTATTGAGTTTGGTTTCTAAGTAAGATGAAAACTGTTCTTCACTATTAACTAATTTCCAGACAGTTACATCTTCGGCAATGCTTTCTTGTTCACCTCTGATAGCATTAATAAATAATGATGAACCACGAGCTTGATACTTCGTAACGACCTCTTTATTTTCTGGTAATTCGCCGTTGATCTCTTTAAATACAATTTTTCCTGATTCAAGTTCTGGAGCAAATTTTTCCTCTAAAGTTTTTTTGGTAAATTGGCCAATGGTTAGACAAGAAGCACAGCGTTGGGTAGCAAAAAAATTTACTACTTCTATTGAGTCAGCTGGTTCTATTGTTTCATCAACATTTTTATTAATATCTTGTTCAGTTGTGGGTTGAGCTTTAGCTAGATTATTTAGTTGAGTCTGTTGTTTTTTTCCAGCAAAATTTATAAGTAGCAGACTGCCTACAATTACCGATACCAAAATGATAATTTTTTTATTCATATGAGTATATTTTTTCCTATAAAATAATATTAAATAAATAGCCCATAAAGATGATGCCGATAATAGCAATACCAAAAAATGTAAACAATAGCTCTTTTTTCATTAGTTTAGCTAACATCAGGCCAGAGGGAATTGAAAGAGTGGTAGAAGCTGTCATAAAGGAGAGTGCAGTCCCCATCGGAACACCTTTGTTGATTAATGCTTCGACCACGGGGACAACTCCAATTGAGTTGGTGTAAAGTGGTGTACCAAGCAACACAGAAATTGGCACTACCCACCAAGCTTTACTTGATAAATAATTGACCACCAATGACTCAGGAATAAAACCATGAATTAGAGCACCAATGCCAACACCTAGTAACACATAGGGAAAAACTTGTTTAGTAATTGTCCAGACTTGACCTCTCCACAATTTAACTAACTCTCTTAAAGGTACTCTTTTATCTTCGTATTCAGTTTCAACTTGTTTTCTTGATTTAAATTTTAAAAATTCTGGTCTGATATATTTTTCCATGTTTAGCTTTTGGATGAGTATTCCTCCCAACACAGCAATTAGGATCCCAACAAAATTATAGAGTAAGGTCATTTTTAGGCCAAAGATACTGGGAAATAAGTATAATGATGCCTCGTTGATTAATGGCGAGCTAATTAAAAATGCGAACGTTACTCCTAGGGGAATCTTGGCTGAGATAAATCCAATAAAAAGAGGGATTGATGAACACGAACAGAATGGAGTGACTACTCCGAGTAAGGCTGCAACTAAATAATCAAGGCCATATAGGCGTTTTTTAGTGAGAATGTCTCGCACCTTTTCCATTGGAAAATAGTATTCTGTTATTGTTACCACGGTGTTGATTACCAACATCAACAATCCAATCTTGATGACGTCGTAAATAAAGAAGTTGATTGCATCTCCCAAATAAGTCTGAGCGGTAATGCTAAGCCATTGATAGGTAACTAAATCAGCAAATTGTTGGATAGGAGTAAAGATACTCATCTTAGCAATTTCCTCCGCATTTACAGGCACCAGTTTTTGACGACTCTTCATTACACTCACAGTCATCTGGACATTTGCCATCTTCACAACAGTTTTTATTTTCCTTTTTAGTCTTTTCACTAATAAGAGATTTAATCTTCTCGACATCACCATTAAAGCCTGTCAAAACAATTTGGTTATCGATTGACAGTATGGGGCTACTCATGGCACCGAGTTCCATAATCTTTGTTATGCCTTCAGAACCAGATAAATACTCAACACTTTTTTCCAAATGAAGTTCTTTAGCTGCTTTGAGTACTACCTCATGTAATTTTTGACAAGTTGGACAGCCTGAGCCTAGAACTTGTATTTTCATACTTTTCTTTCATAAGGCAAATACGTTATCCGTGATTTTTTGCCCTTTAATTGTTAATGAATAATATACTTTTCTACCTCTTTTTTGATCTTTAATTAATCCCGCATCTCTTAAATCCGACAAATGATGAGAAACCAAACTTTGTGATAAGCCACAGTGCTCATATATTTCGCAAACACAGTATTCTCCATGATGTAATAAGCACAGTAGTTTGAGACGACTTTCTTCGCCAATTAGTTTCAAAAACGAAGATAAATTTGATATTTGCTCAAATTCCGCAGTCCTGGGTTTACAGCAATTATATGAATTCATATTCATATATTACGGAAATGTGGGTATTTGTCAATAAGCTAATAATTTAAAGTTAACAGCTATGAAGATAAATACTTAACTTAGTTAAGTACAAATGAAAGATCTTGATAATTGCTAATCTTGAGATAATCATAAATTTCTAATTTATATATAAAAATACGATAGAATAATGATTAAGGCTTGTGGTTGTCAACAATAATACCTGAATATGCAAAACAAACTTGAACTAACTTGTATCTATCTAGTTGTAAAAGATATTACGATCAGTAAAAATTTTTACTGCTCTTTATTATTGACGGGAGTTGATAAACAATTTCAAGACAGATGGGTACAAATAAAAACCTCCAATAACTTTATAATAGGTCTGCTAAGTGCTGACTACGATATTAATAAAATTCAACAAGGTCAAGACTTAAAGGAGCATTATGATCGACAGTTTATTAAAAATTTATCAAAAGATTACGTTGTTGGAAATACAGCCGTAATAAATTTAAAAGCACATGATTTTGAAAGCGAATACGAGAGGATAAAGAAGTTGTACCACGGAGGGATATCCTCTATCCAGTATGTAAATTTCATGTTTCCCTATAGTTTTTTTACTGTAAAAGATCCAGATGGGAATTTAATAGAGGTTTCAAATGCATAGTAATGGTAGAGTAATGATATTTGTTGGCTTGATAAAACATCTTTACACCGTTAAAAGAATTTTTTTTCTAAAATTGTCTGAGACTAAACATTGGTAAATTGATAAGAATATCATCGCCTGGTCTAAAAAGAGCCAGCTTTCTGAAGTTTTTTTCCTTCTTACGTTTACCGCGTCAACATATCCATTTTCAGTCCAAGCCTCTGTTTCGATAGCCAATTTTTGCAATATTGTTAATACTTCTACTGGGGCATAAGGTAACGCTAAAAGCAAGGCATGTGGAGTTATTACATCAAATCCGTTTTTTTTATATTCACCAACCCCAAATTCTTTATAGGTATCTTCGGGATCATCGCAAGGAGAAAACCCCCAATATCCGTGTGTTTTTCCAGCTTCCTGTTGTGAATTGATTACATCAATAATTGCATGAAGAGATAAATCTTGTTCATCAAACACTAGCAACGGCATTATGGCTTCAAACACAGAACCGCCATAAGACTCTTGTGGGAAATGATTAAGATATCTTAACAAAGTTTCTCTGCTAATTTGCCCTAAGAGGTAACTAACATAATATAAAATTCGTGTTTCTGATAAAAAATTACTTGGATAATGATAATCGGTTAAGTGATCAGCTTGATGAATTCCGCCAGCAAAACTATTGCTTTTCTCATCAAAAAAAACTGAAAAGTTCATTTGAGCTAGAATCCCATTTATTTCTGATTTCAGCTCAAGAAAATAATCGCTCGCTATAAGCAAACCAGCTGCAAGCCAAGCATTGTCAACGCTTGAAACAAATTCTTCAACTACACACTCTTCTTGTGAGTCATTTGGCCAATGAATAACTGGTTGGCAGCTGTCACTATGATGCCAATTTATGAACATGCCTTGTCTAGTTTTTAACTTTTTGATTGAGGCAATTAGCAGGTTAACTTGAGCTAAAGATTGAGCTCGACACAAATAGTTTAATTGATCAGCTGCCACACAACTCAATAAGGCTAGACCAATATTTGAAGGTGAAGTAATCTTAGTCAAGCAAATTTTTTTATCTCTTAACTCTACTCTGTCAAAAGGAAGACCAGTATTGATATCTAAATGTTTTTGTAAAAATGTCCATGTTTGGTGTGCTACAAGCTCTAAATCTCTAACTATTTCTGGATCAGACAAGTGGTAATTGCCAACTTTTTCAACTGGAGTTAGGGATATAAAAGGCCGTGAATATCTTGTTTCAGGGTGATACATAAATAATCGCTTTCAAGTGTAACACAATAGATCAGAGGTGGGAATCATACAACGAAAAGAGTGGCTGTAGATAGAAATTATTCTTATTGTTGTTAATGAATTTATTAGTCGCTAGAATAGAAATGAAATATATTCAGTTAGTGAAAAATTAATAATAAATAATCAAGAAAATTATGAAAAACACCGTCATCTGCAACCATCCATTTATTCAAGATTCTCTTAGTCATCTACGAGATAAAAAAACTAAGATAAAAAAGTTTAGAGAACACTCAGATAGAATCTGTTATTTATTATTCGCTGAAGCTATTCAGGGTCTTTCATTTAAGCAGGAAGCGATTGAGACTCCTCTTTGTAAGACAACAGTTCCCAAGCTTGAAGACGAGGTAATTGTGGTTCCAGTGCTTAGGTCTGGCATTGCCATGTTATTTGGAGCAATGCATCTATTGCCCAAGTCAAAAATTGGTTTTGTTGGTTTGGCAAGAGATGAAGAAACGGCTATAGCTAGTGAGTATTACTGGAAGTTACCAAAAATTACAAGAAATTCGGTGGTAATTGTTACCGATCCGATGTTGGCAACAGGTGGTTCAATTTTGCATTTACTGCGAAGAGTTTCTCAAGAAAATGCTAAAGAAATTAGGGTTGTATCGGTTGTTTCAGCTCCAGAAGGAATTAAAGCAATTGCAAAAGAGTTTCCCAACGTAAAGATTTTCACCGCTAGCATTGATGACTCACTAAATGATAAAAAATACATTGTTCCAGGTTTAGGAGATTATGGCGATCGATATTTTGGAACAGATTAATTAAAATAAAGATATCAATTAATAACTATTGAAGGTAAAAATGAAATTTAAAAATAAATCAATTTGGTTGATAGCTTTGGCTGTTTTAGTGATCTGGTTAGTAGGAAGTTACAACGGACTAGTTAGAAAATCTCAGGAAGTAGATGCGCAGTGGTCTCAAGTTGAAACTCAATATCAGCGCCGTTATGATTTAATTCCTAATTTGGTTGAAGCTGCCAAGGGGTTTTTAGATCAAGAAAAAGAGATCTTCGAGTCAATTGCTATGGCTCGTCAAGGTTATGCTGGTGCCAATACAGTTGAAGAGAAAGCTGAAGCTTCAGCTCAGGTGGAGTCAGCACTTGCTAGATTGTTGGTGATTATGGAGAACTACCCAGAGTTAAAATCTGATGCAACTGTGGCTCAGGTAATGGATGAGTTAGCCGGAACCGAGAACCGAGTTAATGTGGAGCGTATGCGCTATAACGATACAGCTAAAGAATATAATACCAATGCCAAATCATTTCCGGTGGTGTTAATTGCTGGCATGTTTGGTTTTTCACAGAAGCCATACTTTGAGGCTGACAGCGCCGCACAATCTGCTCCAGCAGTTAACTTTAGAGATTAAAGAGTAACAGATCAAATGAAGCTTGTTAAATCAATACTAAATATATTGTTCTTGTGCCTGCTGATGAGAGTTTTCTCACAGCAGGCTGTAGCTATTGAAGTAAAATCATACGAAGGATTAGTTAATGATTTTGCTCAAGTTTTATCACCAGAAACAGAAACTCAACTAGAAGAAAAGTTGCAACAAGAAGCCAGTAGACAAAATGGGGCAGAGTTGGCAGTGATAACACTTAGCTCGCTTGAGAATCAACCTATTGAGTCGGTTGCTCTTGCATACTTTGATCAGTGGCAAATTGGCAAAAAAGGTGAGGATAACGGGGTGCTGTTACTACTTGCGATTGAAGATCGTGAGATTCGTATTCATACGGGCTATGGTGTTGAAGGCTCTTTGCCTGATGGAATGGCTGGCAGAATTATTCGCCAAGGTATTGTTCCATATCTGCAAAATGAGGATTATGACTCTGCAGTTAAGTCTGGAGTTGATAATATTCTAGCTCAGATTGCTCATCCAGAGGAACTTTCATCTTCAACTAACGAAGATGTACCAATTTGGATAGTGCTGTTATTTATGTTTGTTTTTTTTGGAATCGTTGGCTTATTTCTTTATCTGATCATTAAATATGGTCCAAAGCAACCAGGATTAAATTCATCAAACAGAACCTCTCCATTTAGCTCAACCCCTTTTTCTACTAGTTCAAAATCATCATCTGGTTCATTTTCATTTGGTGGTGGGCGCTCAGGTGGAGGTGGCGCATCTGGAAAATGGTGATCTATTGGTTAAATTAAACTCCCACTATGTATCGTGGATATCTCTGATATAATGTATAGTCTGATCTGCTGACAGTGCCTTAGGTTTCTAAGTTTTCTGTCTAAGTGGTTATTTACAAAGGTTGGGTGATCAGCCAACTAGAAAAAAGGCACTATGCAATCTTCCCAAGACGAGAAGAATCTAAGTAAGGTCTACGTGGGTAATTTACCCTATAGCGTTACTGAAGATCAGTTGCGAGAGATGTGTCAGGATTTCGGAGAGATTACCTATTGTAAGGTAATTACCGATCCTCACACAGGTCGATCAAAGGGCTTTGGTTTTGTCGAGTTCGCTTCAGCTGAAGCAGCTCAGGCAGCCATTGACGCTTTGAACGGCAGTTCCCTCGAGGATCGCGAGCTTGTTGTAAACATCGCTCGCCCCAGAGCACCTAGAACGTTTAATCGTTCACAAGGTGGCTACAATCGAGGTGGCTACGATCGAAACAACTAAGTTGATTCAATCAACTCTTTGCAACATTACGTTGTAAATGTAAAAATCCCCGGTTAAACCGGGGATTTTTTGTATTAATCAAAATAATAAGAACTATTTTATAGAAGTAACAAACTCTTTTAATTCTGGTCCATATTTGTCATGAGCCAACATAAACTTTAGATGAGCCTTCATGTATCGAAGAGGATCTCCAGTTGTCATCCACTCACCATCAATAACCTTGTAACGGACGACGCCTTTTTTAGCTATTTTGTCATTTGCATCCTGCAACCAAACTTCTCCATCAAGACCGGTAGCATCTGCGGTTAAATAATCAAATATTTCCGGAGTAAGAATATATCTTCCATAAGAGACCATATTAGATGGAGCTTTGTCGATCGGCGGTTTTTCGATCACCGTCTCAACTTGGTCTTTTGTACCATCTTTAATCTTGATGATGCCATAACGGTCTACCTCATGATGAGGAACTTCTTGAACAGCAAGTAAACCATCGCAAGGATTTTTTTCAAAATCATCAATCATCTGTTTAACTGCACTAACCTTACTTAAAACTAGGTCATCTCCCCACATCACCACAAATGGACCATCCATGACTAGATCCTTGACGGTAATAATTGGTCTGCCGTTTCCATAAGGTAAACTCTCATCTTGAGGAACAACTGTTATTTTTGGTAGATGGAAAACTTGTTCAACCTTGTCCCATCGATCGAGTTTCTCTTGTCTAATCATCAGAGTTCTAATTGAAGTTGCTCGGCCATAAAAATAGTCTTCGAATTTACTTACTTCTGAAGGAGAGGCAATAATGATTACCTCTTCAATCCCAGCCTCTGAGCACTCCTCAACCAGATACTGAATAATTGGTTTATCAATAATGGGCAACATTTCTTTTGGAAATGTTTTGGTGATTGGCAAGAATCTTGATCCAAAACCTGCTGCAGTAATTATTGCTCTGTTTATCATCTTTGACATATTTTTGTGAATACTTTGTATGATAATCGCTGACTACCTATGGTAGCAGGAATATAAAAAAATGACAATAAAGAAGATGAAGTGTAAAAAAGAGCTAGCAAAAAATCAGTGAAAACTGCCTCTTAATTTTTTTATCAATCTTGAATAGAATATCAAAGTCTATCCATTAATAATTGAATGAAAGGTAGTATGAGTTTAAAGTCTCTTTTTTATCCCAAGTCGATCGCAATTATCGGTGCTTCTAGCAGAGAAAAAACGGTTGGTAATGATATAGTAAAAAATTTGGTTTATCAGGGTTATAAAGGAAAAATTATTCCTATCAATCCAAAAATTGAAGAACTTTATGGGAAGAAGGTTTTCTCTGACATCAACTTAGTTGACACAACTATTGATTTAGCAGTGGTTGCAATTCCAGCAAAATTTGTTCCAGAAAATTTAGAGCAAGCTGCCAAAAAAGGAGCAAAAGCCGCAATTGTTATCTCTGCAGGTTTTAAAGAAATAGGTAACATAGAGCTTGAATCTCAATTAAAAAAAGTTTGTGAAAAAAATAAAATCAGTTTAGTTGGCCCCAACTGTCTTGGAGCTATTAATCCTGAAATAAAAATGAATGCTTCTTTTGGACAACTAATGCCAGAACTTGGTTCGGTAGCATTTATGTCTCAGAGTGGAGCGCTTTGTACTGCAGTATTAGATTATGCCAAAGAGCTTGGTGTTGGTTTTTCAAAGTTTATTAGTATTGGCAACAAAGCAGATGTAAATGAAATAAAACTGATTAAATACTTGGCTGAAGATGATCAGACAAAAGTAATTTTAATTTATGCTGAAGAACTAACCAATGCTCCAGAATTTATTGAGTTGATGAAAAAAATAAATCGAGGTAGTAATCCTAAGCCAGTTATTGTATTAAAATCAGGGAGAACTGAGGCTGGAGCCGGAGCAATAGCATCACACACTGGCTCATTGGCAGGCGGAGACACTGCTTACAATGCGTTATTTAAACAAGCAGGAATTATTCGAGCTTCAAGTATCAAAGAACTGTTTGATTTGGCGCAAATTTTTGCACTTAATCCTCTTAAGAAAGCAAAGAATCTAGCTATTATTACTAATGCTGGTGGTCCAGGTGTTTTGACTACAGATGAGGCTACTGATAATGGATTAGAAATGGCCAAGTTGTCTGAAGATACCACTAAAAAATTAAAAGAATTTTTACCTCCAGCTGCAAGCTCTCATAACCCTGTTGATGTCTTAGGAGATGCGAGAGCCGATCGTTATAAATTTGCTCTTGAGTTAATTGCTACAGATAAAAATGTTGATTCTATTCAAGTAATCATGACTCCTCAGTCAATGACAGAAATTGAGGAGACCGCTAGAGTTATTATTGATGCACGAAAACATATCTCTAAACCAATTGTAGTAAGTATGATGGGTGCTACAACTGTTAGACCTGGAGTTGATTTACTAAGAGAAGAAAAAGTTGCAACGGCATCCTTTCCTGAGCCAGGAGCAAAAGCATTGGCACAACTTGATAAGTTTGTTTCATGGCATAACACTCCTCTAGAAAAATCGATGAAATTCACAGATGTAGACAAGGAGAAAGTAAAAAGGATTTTTAGTGAAGCAAGAAAAAAAGGTCAGACATCTTTTCCAGAAGCAGAGGCAATGGAAATTATTAAGGCCTATAATTTTCCTGTTTTGCAAAGTGAAATTGCTAAATCGGCAGATCAAGCTCTAGAAATTTCTAAAAAGTTTGGATCAAAATTAGCAATGAAGATTGTCTCACCCGATATATTGCATAAAAGTGATGTGGGAGGAGTGATGCTTAATGTTACTTCAGAAGATATCCAAAAGAAGTATAAGCAGATGATCAAAACAGTCTCTAAAAACAAACCAGAGGCTAAGCTCGAAGGTGTTTTGCTTATGGAGATGGCTCCAGATAACGGAACAGAAGTGATTTTGGGAGTAAATCGAGCCCCAGGTCTTGGAACAATGATAATGTTTGGGTTAGGAGGAATTTATGTTGAGGTCTTGAAGGATGTAAATTTTGCTTACGCTCCATTAACAAAATCTGATTCTTTAGATATGATAAGTACACTAAAAACATCAGATTTGTTTAAAGGAGTAAGAGGAGAAAAAGCTAAAGACATTGAGATGTTATCTGAATGTATTGGCAGACTTTCTCAACTTGTAACTGATTTTCCAGAGATTGTTGAACTTGACATTAATCCATTATTGGCTTTACCAAAAGGTGAAGGAGCTAAAGTACTTGATGTTAGAGTAGTTATCGAGAAATAAAAGCAATTTTTTCTGATTATACCCTGCAGTTTGATGCGGAGAGCAAATCAGAATAGGGATCTCAAGGGGGAATTATCCTCCCTTTGTATGACACAAACTCATTATATTATGTGTCATAGGGGAGTAGACTTTATCCCATAAAATGGGACAAAACGCTGAGGAGCTTTCCCCTCAGAAAATGAGTTAACTTTAAATTATCATTTGAGTTGTTAACGAATTTTTATGTCAAAAGCAATTTATGCTTTCTCTGGTGATCCAATTACCTATGGACATATAGATATTATCCGTAGAGCTGCTTCTGTCTTTGATGAGCTGGTAGTGGCTATTGGAGTTAATCCTGAAAAAAAATATCTTTTTTCTCTAGAAGAGCGAACAAAATTGGCTCAACAGGCATTAGTAAAATTTCCCAATGTCACCGTTGTGTCCTTTACGGGTTTATTGATAGATTTTGCCTATGAAATCGGCGCTGATGTGATCGTGAAAGGAGTTCGTAACCCCGCAGATTTTGAATATGAAGCAAACTTACATAAACTTGGTGATTCTCAAAAAATTGGGCTAGACACTTTTATTTTAATATCTAGGTCTGAGTTAACTCATATTAGCTCAAGTAATGTTAAGCAGTTGCAAAAAGACCAGGGTTTGATTCATGAATTTGTGCCACTTAATGTTAAGCAGGCATTAGAAAATAAGATGAGCAATCAATGTATTATTACTGTTACTGGGGAGATTGGCTCTGGAAAGTCATATGTTAGTGAAAAACTTGTTGAGTTAGGAAAAAAGGATGGAATTAACGTTGTTAATCTCGATCTTGATCAAGTAACTCATCAAATATATAGAGAATTAAAAGAACCAAAATATCAGCAAATTAGAGATACAATTGCGGATGAGTTTGGACAAGAAGTAAAAAATTCTGATGGTAATATCAATCGTAAAAAGCTTGGGGAAGTTGTTTTCGCTGACTATGAAAAACTAAACAGATTAAATGAAATAATGCATCAGCCTCTACTTGTTAGGATTCGTAGAGAACTTAGCGGGAAAAAAGGGTTAATTTTATTAAATGCGGCTTTAATTATTGAATCTAATATGGCCTATCTATCAAATAATAACGTTTGTTTAGTACGAACTGATGAAGAAGTTCAACGTCAAAGACTATTGAAGAGAAATCTCAATGATGAGCAAATAAAAAGAAGACTTGAAAGCCAATATACCTTTGATCAAAAACTCGAGTCACTAGAGAAAATTATTTCTAGAGATTCATGTGGAAAAATTTGGATAATTGACAACACTCTTCATAATTCTGACGAAAATATTAATAAACAATATTTACAAATTTGCGACTTTTTTAAGTTATGTTGTTAGATGATGTTCTTTCAATCGCTATTGTTGGCGCTTCTTCAAATACCAAAAAGTATGGGTATAAAGTATACAAACATTTTCTTGAACTAGGATCAAATGTTTTCCCTGTAAATCACAAAGGTGGAGAAATATTAGGAAAAAAAGTTTTTGCTTCACTTACGGAAATTCCCGAGAAGATAGATTTAGTCGTCTTAGTAGTTCCCCCTCAAGTTAGTGAGGAGATTGTTAAAGAAGCTGTGTTGTTAGGAATAAAAAAAGTTTGGTTTCAACCAGGTAGTGAAAGCAAAAAAGCTGTCGATTACTGCCATGAAAATAATGCCTTAACTCAAACTGACTGTTGCATTATGCTTCGATAATAATACATTTTTAGGTTTTGGGAGTTGTTTTCCTTTTCTCGATTTTATCGAGTGTGTACATGATTCTTTCATGAAGGTTAATGTTCTTTATTCTGGCAAATCTAATGATTGCCACAAGGATGTCGCCTAGCTCTTGCTCATATGTTTCATCAAGTTGTGCAGCGATATTGGTTTTTTTTCGACCATGTTCGGCAAGGTAAGCTCTGGACATTTCACCAATTTCTTCAACTAATCCCAGAATTAAGATTGAGCCATATTCCTTAGAATATCTTTTGCCTTTGTCAATTTTGTCTAATTTTTTGAAATATGTGTTAAATGGTGTATCGTAAAGAGTGTGTTTTGGTTCCGTTACTTTTTTGTTACTTTTTTTCATAAGCAGAAGAATTTATATATTTGTTATTAACTGTATAATACGGTTAATGACACTTTTATTATAGAGTCATTAAATAATTATGAGCCAAATTAGTCAAGTTAAGGATGCCGTTGATATAGTGAGTGTTATCTCGCAAAGACTTGATTTAAAACAAGCTGGTTCCAGTTATCGAGCTCTTTGCCCTTTTCATTCCGAAAAATCTCCAAGTTTTTTTGTAAATCCTCAGTTACAACGCTATCGTTGTTTTGGCTGTGGAGCTAAAGGGGATGTTTTTGAGTTTCTACAACAGTATGAAGGAATGAGTTTTTATGAAGCTCTACAGTATTTGGCTGATGAAGCTGGGATAGAACTTAAACAGTATACAAAAACCAGAGAAGATGATCTCAGAGAACAAATATTAGAAATTCTTCAGCTGGCAACAAAGTATTATCATTATCTATTAACAGAACATGGTGCTGGAGAAAAAGCACGAAAATATTTGAATAATAGAGGAATAAATAAAAGTTCAATAAATCTTTTTCAGATTGGGTATGCTTTATCAGCTTGGGATGGTTTGTTGAAATATTTAACTATTAAAAAAAAGTACGACCTCAATATTATTGAACAATCAGGCTTGATTGTTCGAAATAGATCTGGAAGATATTACGATAGATTCAGAGATCGTGTAATTTTCCCATTAAAAAATCACCGAGGTCAAATTGTTGGTTTTTCTGGAAGGCTGATTAATCCTGATTCAGAGGACAATAAAAATCAACCAAAATACATTAACACTCCAGAAACACTTTTATATCATAAAGCAAAAACTTTGTTTGGTTATAGTGAACTTTTTCAGGATATCCGCAACAAAAAAGAGGTAATTGTCTGCGAGGGGGAGTTTGATGTAATCTCATCTCAACAAAATCATGTAAAACACATAGTAGCAATTAAGGGCTCAGCCTTGACAACTGAACAAGCCAAATTACTTGAAAGATCTGTAGAAAAAGTGATTATTACCCTCGATTCAGATGAAGCGGGAGTTAAAGCAACTCGTAGAGCTATCGATATTATTCGCAATACTAATCTAGATCTTAGAGTGATTGATTTATCTCAAGTTGATGGTGAAGATGAGATTCATGATGTAGATGATTTAATTCAAAAAAATCCAACTTTATGGAGAAAGATCAGTAAAGAATCGATCTCTGCCTATGAGTTTTTAATAAGAGTAGCATTAAGAAAATATGACATTGATTCAGCTTCTGGAAGAAGAAAGATTATTGATGAGCTAGCTCCAGTGATAAAAAATATCTCTCATGAGGTTGAGAAGGATTTTTATTTAAAGCAGTTGTCTAAGAACCTCAATGTCACCGATAGCATTTTAAGCAAAGATATTGATAACTTTGGATCACAAAAAAAATTGATTAAATCAAATAAAAATGATCAAAATGACAGCACATCATCATCTCCGCTAGAACATATACAAGAGTATCTACTCTTTTTACTGTTTAATGCTGATGAGGCGAATATTATTGAAAAAGCTAGGGAATTAAGGCAGTTTGAGTTTACATATCCTCAGGCAAATTTAATTATTCGTGAGCTGGTAAATTTTAATCAAAAATATTCTTTAGGTAGTTTTTCATCAAGTCTTTCGGAAGATTTAAAAGCAATTTTAATGGAATGGTGCCATTTGCCTCAATATTCTGCTGAGTTTTTGATTAGTAATTGGGATAAAGAATGGAAAAAAACGATTAGCATGTTCCAACAACATCAAATATCTAATGAAATTAAGCAGTTAAATGAAGAAATTTCGTCAATTGAACAAAACGATGAGGGTGATGCGGACTCATTAATTCAAGAAAAAATGGAAGAAATAGCTAAACTTCAAGCTAAATTAAAATTAGCAACCAAGGTTCAACTCTGATTATTGCCCGTGAGCTTGCTTAAGGGAAATAGATCAGAATTGGGGGTTCTAGGGGGAATCCCCCTAGTGTGACACATTAATAAATTAAATATAGATCGTCACGAGGGAGCAGTTTTTGATCTTGCAAAGCAAGACAAAAACGCGCAGGGGTTTACTCCTCAGAAAATGAGCTTTCTTCATAATCAAATATTAATTAGTGAATTTATTAAGATGATAATTAATCAGCAACAACAAAATACCGAAGCAATAAGATTTTCGCTTGTTGATAAGCAAAATATCGAGATGGGTAGAGCCTATTTGTATTTCTTAGTTAATGATCTTCATCAGCAACCCTACGGTTTTATAGAAGATGTCTTTATCTTGGAAAAGATCAGGGGACAGGGATACGGCAAAATACTTATTAATCAGATAATTAGTGAAGCAAAAAATAGGGGCTGTTATAAATTAATTGCTACTAGTCGATTTAGTCGAGATAAAGTGCATGATTTTTATACTAAGCAAGGATTTATCGAGTATGGAAAAGAGTTTAGGTTAGATCTAAATTAAGCTTGACAGCTATACCCCCATGGGGTATATTAATCTCAATGAAATTATCTATGAAAAAACCTCAAGCAAGTTCGAGCTGTGCTAGTGTTAATCAACTTAAGCGAATTTCTGGTCAAATAAATGGTATCATTAATATGATCGAGACCGAACGTAGTTGTGTTGAAATTGTCGACCAAGTTTTGGCTGTCAGAAGTTCAATTTCAAGAGTTGGTAAAGATTTATTACTAAATCAGGTAAAAAATTGCTCAAATGAAAATGAGCTTGGGGATTTAGAAACTATTCTTAAAAAATTATTTAATTATTAAAAAAGGAAATATGTCAGACAATGAAGTTCTTCATATCGCTGATGCTGATTTTTTACAAACAATAAAGAATGCTGGAACTCCAGTTCTAGTTGATTTTTACGCTGACTGGTGTGGACCCTGTCAAATGGTTGCTCCAATTTTAGTTGAGTTGGCAAAAGAGTATGATGGAAAGATCTTAATTACAAAAATGAACGTTGATGAGAATCGCGAGACACCATCATCCTTTGGAGTCATGAGTATTCCAACGGTGGTAGTTGTTAGTTTTGAGGATGGCAAAGTTGTTGAAAAAGGTAAACAGATTGGTTTTGCTGGTAAAGAAGGATTAAAACAACTGATTGAAGAATCAATTGCATAGGTGAAGATTATGAGTAAACACATCAGGTTAGCGATCATTGGCTCAGGTCCTGCAGGCTATAGTGCAGCTATCTACAGCTCAAGAGCACAGTTGAATCCAATTGTTTTTGCCGGAAAAGAGATTGGTGGTCAGCTAATGTATACCACTGAGATTGAGAATTTTCCTGGTTATCCCGACGGTATCGTTGGATCAAAGCTAATGAATAACATCAAAACTCAGGCAGAAAGGTTCGGGGCAGAGATTGTATTTGAATCAGTAAAAAAAATTGACTTATCCTCAAACCCATTCAAGGTATGGACAGATGATAATCAATCTGAACCTCAATATCTGGCTGACGCAGTCATTGTTTCTACCGGAGCCACGGCGATGATGCTAAATATTAATAATGAAAAAGAGTTACTGGGTAGGGGCGTGAGCACCTGTGCAGTATGTGATGCAGCTTTTTTCCGAGATAAGACAGTTTTTGTGGTTGGTGGAGGTGATAGCGCAATGGAAGATGCTCTGGCTTTGACAAATTTTTCTAAACAAGTGACGCTAGTTCATCGCAGAGATAAATTTAGAGCGAGCAAAATTATGCAAGACAGAGTCTTAAATCATCCTAAGATTTCTGTTCTTTGGAACAGTCAAATTACAAAGATTAATGGAACTGAAAAACTAGAATCAATCGAGATAAGTACTGAAGATAATTCTTCAATATATCAAGCTGATGGTATATTTTTAGCCATTGGCCATCGACCTCAAAGTAATCTTTTTGCAGATCAGCTCAAGTTAACAGCTGGAGGTTATATAGTCACTTCGCAAAGTCCAAGTAAAGAAGGTGTTGAATTAGCCTTTACTAGAGTAAATTCTGGTGGAAAAATAACTTACCCAACAATGAGCTCTGTTGAAGGAGTATTTGCCTCTGGAGATGTGGTTGATCTTCGTTACAGGCAAGCAATCACAGCTTCAGGAATGGGAGCAGCCGCTGCCTTAGATGCTGAGGCTTGGCTATTAGATAATCAAGACTAGATGTTCCACTCTTGTTTGATAAATGAGGTTAACTGATTTCGTAATTCTGGATTTGATCCAGCTACTATTAAGTTTGCCTTTAGCCAGTTAACAGGGTCGCCTGCATTTAAGTATTTCCCGGTGGTTTGATGAACAAGAACATCGTTAGTTTGCGCAAATTCTTCTAAAGCTTCGGTTATGTAGTATTCGCCACTTTTTGTATTTATTTCTTGGTTCTCTAAAATTGGCAAAATTGCCGGAGTCAATATGTATTTGCTGATGTTGGCGAGATTTGATGGAGTTTCTTCAACGCTTGGTTTTTCGACTAAAGATTCAAGGAAATTAATTCCTCTCTCATTTTTCATTGAAATGATTCCGTATTGACTGGTAGCTTCAGTTGGTACCTCTATGCCGCATAATGCTGCTTCGGCGTTGGATCTGTTGAAATCTGAAATTAAGTCAGCAATAAATGAGTGAGAGTTGTCAGCAAAAAAAACAAAATCATCGCCAGTTAGATACAAAAAAGCATCTTCGTTTATGATTTCTTGTTTAGCTAGCGCTACAGGAATTGAGGTTCCATAAGGATCTTTGTCAGTCTGTTTAATAAAAGTGAATTTAGCTCCCTGATGAAGGTTTTCTACTTTTTGATAAAGATGTGTTTTGTTCATCTGTCTGAGATACTCAGCCAATCTCAAGTTTTCCCTAAAGTAGTGAAGTGGTTGATAGTTGTGTTCGTTAATAACAATCACAAACTCTTGAATGCCTGCCATTTTACAGTCGGTGACTATGTAATCAATTACTGGCCTGTTCATGATGGGCAGCATCTCTTTCTGGATTGTTTTTGAAAGAGGTAAAAATCTGGTGCCAAAACCGGCACAGCTAATAACAGCTTTTTTTATACTTTTCATTGTTCTACTCGAAATAAATAATAAAGATTGTCATTACTCCATAAACAAAGACTGTAGTTAAAAGAGTTTTATCTTTGATTAGCACTTTTTCCGGGGATTCTCCTTTATTCTCTTCATAGACAAGGGCTAAATATCTCATTACGCCAAAAATCACCAGCGGAAGAGTTAGCATTAACAACTTTTGAGATTGAAATGTTCTGGGTAAAACGGTGTAAGCCCAGGGGAATCTCTCAAAGGCAGGCTCGGTAGTTGATTGTTGAGTTTGAAAAGTGTATAAGGCATAAGTTAGCCAAGTGGCATTGGCGAACATTGAGGTATAAACATCGAGTAGCCTTTGGCTATATTTGTGCAACGTGGCTCTTGTTATTTTTTCAGATTGATCCTTCATTAGTGTTCTCTCGCTCTGCCTTTTTCCAACAGCTAAAAATAGTGAGGCAGAGACAACAGTAAGTAAAAACCAAACGCTCATACTTAGGTTGACAACCACTGCTCCTGCATAAATTCTGATTAAAAATCCTGAGGCAATGGTTAAAACGTCTAGAATAGGAATTTGTTTTAATTTGAATGAGTAAAGAAGTTGAATGGCGATATAGCTAAGTAATAAAAGCTGATAAAAAGGAGTAAAAGATAAAGATAGATAGAAGACTAATGCTAAACCTAGAGCTGAATAAAAGATTGCAGACTGAACAGATAACTTTCCTGATGCTATTGGGCGATTTTTTTTGACTGGATGCATCGAGTCTGCTTTTGCATCAACAGTGTCATTAATTAAATAAACACTCGATGTCAAAACACAAAAGACTGCAAAAGCACGCAAAACAACTAAAAAATATGCTGGACCATCAACAGGATCATAGAATAAAAAACCTGAAAAAAGTAATGGAGCAAATAGAGTAACATTTTTAATCCATTGAAATGGGCGAGCACTAACTAAAACTAATTCTAGAGTTTTAATAAATGAACTCATGATGGTTATAATTAATTATTAAAAATTGTTATTTTTATGTATTGTAGCCCAAACTTGAAATGATATGACAAGGAAAAAAGATGAAGCTAAAGCTACTATTTTTCCTTCGGTATTTAGATAGAGTGATAAAAAACCCATCAGCAAACTTGAAAGAGCATAAAAAGTTGCCACTCGCCTTCTTCCCCAACCTAGCTGATCCAGCAAAAGATGATGGAGGTGACCTCTATCACCCCAAATGGGGGATTTGCCAGAAACCACTCTTCGGACAATTGTAAAAATTGCATCTGCGGTAGGTATTGCGAGCACCATCAAGGTTGTTGCTACTTTCGCTCCTGACAGAATAGCTAAAATGCTAAGAAAAAAACCAGCTAGTGAGCCTCCTCCATAACCTGGCATTATTTTTTGAGGATACCAGTTATAAACCAGTAAACCTAAGAAACCACCAGCCAAGATGAAACTCAGGGTGGTATTGTTGAATTGGGTTGGATCAGCACTAAAGGAGTTGCTTAGCAATCCAATAAAAATAAAGGCAACAGCTACGAATGAGGGTAACTGTCCATCAAGTCCTTTTGACCAGTTAACAATATTCATGTTCCATAAAATAAAGATTAGAGCAAAAAGATCTGATATTACCCATATATTTCGCATTTTCCCTAATACTTCAACTGACAACTGGATGGTATTTAGCTGTATTACTCCTTCGCCAAAAGGATTTGATACATAGGCTATACCAATTCCAGAACCAACAACAATTAAGCCCGCTAGAATTCCTGTGGTCAGTCTCCAATACGGGTGAATGTTGTATAAGTCATCTAGTACTCCTATGACTGTTAACAGTAGTGAAGAAAAGATGATGACAAGTAAATATTTATCAACCGTCAAAAAAATAATACTTGAAAGCAAGAAACTTAAAAAAATTGGTATGCCACCCCCCCTAGGAACGGGTTTTGAGTGAGTAACTTTAATGTGGGCCGATTTTTCTGGGTCATCTAGCCAGTTGTTTCGAAGGTACAGCTTAATCACCACTCTGCTGACAATTACAGAGATAAAAAAGCTAAAAAGAAAAGGTATGATTTCTATCATGATTACATTACCACTAAGATACTTCTCAAAGTAATCATTAAAAGTATTACTTGCACCACAACATTTGCCCAGAGATAAAGCTTTTCAATTAATAGATGGAGTTTAAATAAATGAGTAGAACCGATGTGAACTAGATTAAAGATGATTGATAAAAGTGGTAGCAATAATAACCATATTTTTGGAACTAACTGGTTAACTCCAAGCGGTAACGAGTGAAATAATGGGATAACAGGCTGAATAAGTGGTTGTGCAACTAAGACGATCAACAAGATTAAAACATTGAACAAAAGTGAAATTTTGACAGGAAACTCTCCCTGCTTTGAGACAAGTCTGACTCGATTGTGAACAGTTTTTGAATTAGTTTCTCGATGTTTTCTTAGGATAATCATTTTTGAAAATCTATTTTTTTGTATAAAACCATGTGAGTATAAGAGTACATAGGTAAGTAATTTTTATTAAGATATTGATAAAACTCTGGAAAATTTATTGGAGCATCATTCATTAATACGATGTATCTAGGCTTTTCTTCTCTCACTTGGTTGATTGTTTCGTCATAAGCATTCATGTCTAAAATATGGAAGGCAACGGTATATCTAGATGCTGGAACAGTTTCGCTGAGTGCATAGAGAAGGGCATTGTTTCCCCAAATAAATAATTTCTTTTCATTTTGAGATTTTAGGAAGCTTGCTACTCGATAGTTATCGCTCATTAAATAATTGAATGATTGGAAGTACTCTTCTTGAGATAAATCTCCTTTTACATACCTAAAGAAGGTTTCGTAGTATTCCTTGTTTGAGTAGACTCCGAAGTTTAGAGTAACTAAGATGGCAACAGTTAAAATACTACATGAGAAAAATAGAATAACTGAAGAAATAAGATCATAAACTCTTCTAGATTGAATAATCAAATCATTTTTTGAATGATTAATAACGAGATTGACTAAATAAGTAATCATCAGGACCAGTGGTGGAACTGCTTGAAGAAAGTAGTGAGGATACGGTCTATTTGATAATAGAACTGAGTAAAGTGTCAACAGATACCATCCTGTAAAAAATTTGGCCTTAAGTGAAACTTTTTTTAATATTGTTAATATGAAAATAAATACAGCTAGTAAAAAAGTTTTGATTGGAAGTGTAAAAAGTGAATTAACGAAAGCTGATCCAAAATCATGGGTCCAAGTTTGAGTATAGTGAAGATTATAAAGTAGACCAAACTCTAAATAATCACTCCCTGCTCCAATAGATACAAAATAGATGATTGATAGTATTACTGGGATAAGCAATCCTATAAAAAAGAGTAGCCATTGAGGAATTAATTTTAAAAGCATCAAAAAACTTTTTTTAGAAAACAATTGTTTTTTTTGATTAAGAATTTTTGATGTTATGAAGAACCAGCTTAATAATAATAGCCCAGCAAAATCTAGAATTGCTGGAACTTTGGTAAGAAAAGCCAAACCAAAGAATATGCCAGAAGAAATTAAGGCAACGAGTTGTCTTTTGTTTAAAGCTATTTGTTTAGTTTGTTCATCGAGTATTTGTGTAATGTAACTGGCTTTTGAAAGTATCCATAAACCAGTGATAACAAATCCCATCACAAAAAGTTCTCCATTAGGGATATGTCCCTCTAGCCATGGGAGTGTGGTCAATAAAACAAAAATAAAGGTGCCGATAACACTAATATTCTTGTGGCTGAAAATTCTTCTTGATAAATCGTAAAAAAAAGTTGTAGTGGTAATCATCCACCCAGTTAAAAGAATTCTAAACCAAAACTGATTGGGAACTGTCGCTAGATAATAAATAATTGGTGTTTTGTGGTCGACAATTTCAGCGTAAAGTTGTTTACCAGCACGAATACTTTGGCCGATTGTTAAATATATTGCTTCATCTCCATACCAATAAGGATCAAAAAAGTTTGGAACTCTAAGGATAATCAAAATAAGTAGACATAGTAATAAACCGGTGTGTCGATCTAGAAATTTATCGATTTTCAGCAAGAGATTTTTAAGCATATGTCTATACTTTTGTTGTTACTTTATATTCAATGTATTTTCCAAACATGAGTCTTGTGTGAGCGTCAATTCCTGGCAAGGCTGAGAAAAACAAGCCAATAATGGGCATCAGTAAAAACTCAAAAGGTTGAAGAATGACCGATAAAAATGTTTTTTCTTTTGGTCTTGGCGGTCTGTTAAGTGCATCAATTATGACAACAACAATCATTGACAGTAGAGCAAATGTTAAAAGTAATGATGTTACTTGAGGGAGAGTTTTGCCGATCATGGTGCGGTTAAAATTTTTGTTTAATAGGGGAGGTAAGCTTGCGGAAATAGTAATGGCAAACCAGTTTACTGGCCATAAAAAGTGATCTTCGATTACTTTTAAGACTCTCATCGATTTATCCCAAAAAGGAGCCTCAGATAAAACATATTGACGAATAATATATGCATCATCACTTACTCCCCAAGCCCATCGTTTTAGTTGCTCGTACTGATTTTTTAGAGTATTGATAAAGCCATCTGCTTGAGCAGCATCACAGTAAACAGGTAAAAAAATTGGATTAACCTCAAAATCACCTTTTTTTGCGAAGTATGATTTGAAGAAAAAACGATAATCTTCTGGAATAACATCGGTGTCCCAGTAATTTATTGAATTTGCATGTTTTAAGCTAGTGGAATAAGTTGAAAAGTTGATTAGCCTATCCTTGCGCATTAAGATATACATCTGGATCACTGAGTATGATGAGGCCAATACCCTAATCGGAGCTGGTACTTGCCAGATGTTGTTATAGAACATTATTGCTCCCTGCCAAACTTTATTATAGGGCTTTGGATCCTTTAAAAATTCATAAGTTAGATTTGAGAAGTAGTGTTCGTGAAATTTTGCATCAGCATCTTCACTGGTGATAGTAACTTGATTGATGTCAACTCCTTGTTCATCAATGAGTTTTTGTTTGGCTATCTTGGCACCCCAGGATGTGTTCGAGGATTTTCCTTTGACTTCATTTTCAATATCTGGGTGATAGGTGTCCCAGATGTTACCAAACAGATGTGAAAACTCTTTTTGGAGTTGCTTACCCTTATTTTTAGCTTCCTCTCCCTCCCTTTCCTCAAAAGAAAGCATAATGTGAATATTTTTTAGGGGATATGACTGTTTGCTTAAGGCAGTTAAAGTTCTTCTTAGAATATAAATTGGTTCTTGGTAAGTTGGAATGACAATTACATGGTGAATAGAACTCCAGTTCTTTGGGAATTGATTCTTGAGGTCAGTAATCCAACCAAAGTTTGAGGATGCCTTAATTCTCAGATGAGCGGCAATTGAAAGGACAGCTAGAATAATTGACCTGTAAAGCCAGTAAACTGCAAAAATAATTACATAATATGCGACCCAAATTGGTACTAGAAAAGAACCCCAAACTGGAAAAAGAATGAGTGACCAAGAAACAAATCCTGGAAGAATCTCCAAAGCTCTTTGTGTCTTAACTGGATGACGTCTAAAGTAGCGTTTAATCATTAGTTTTCTAATTTATCAATTCCAAAAAAATTCAGAGTATTTTTAAATACTTGCTGTAAGTTTACACCATGTTCTTGCTCAAGGTAAGCTGCTGTTTCATGAATAAATTTTGGAAGATTAACTTTTCCTCGTTTTTCTTGAGGAGGCAAGAAAGGAGCATCAGTTTCAATAAGCAATCTATCATTTGGAACGATTTTTAAAATTTCTCTTAACTCTTGAGCATTTGGATAGGTAACATTGCCAGCAAAAGAGATATAAGCACCGAGTTTTAGCGCTTCTTGAATGTAACCAATTGGTCCAGAGACACAATGAAGCACAAAAGGTTTTTTTGATAGATAATGATTTTTTAGCAGTATTAAAATCTGGTCGTAAGCATCTTTTTTATCATCTCGCGCATGAATAATTAGCGGTTTATTGGTTTTATTTGCCAGTTGGATTTGTTTTGTAAATATTACGTTTTGAGTTTCTTGTTGAGATGATCGTTGAGATTCTGTTAATCGAAAATAATCTAGGCCACACTCGCCGATAGCAATGACTTCTTTGTTGTTTGCTAAAGTTGAGATTTTTTTAAAATCATTTAAAAGTTGTTCAAGGGTTTGATTAGTAAAGTCGGCGGGGTTAATGCCTACAGAAGCATAAAGATTTTTATCACGAGAAGCGATCTCGATAGCGGCTTTACTTGATTCAAGATCAGCTCCGATCACCATACTAATTTTCACGCCATGTTCTTGAGCTTGTTGCCAGTGTTCTTGCCAAGAGTAGTTCTGGATCGGCTCGATTAAATTGGAATCAAAAAACATCTCTTTTCCAGAATACAGAGGTTCAAGGTTATAGTGGCAATGAGAGTCAAAAATCATATTATTATGAGGCATATCATTTTTTTACAGACCAATTTCTTAATTTAACCTTGGAAAAAATGGTGTAAGTGGATTAATTGTTCCTGTGAAACTCTCAAAAATTTTTGATGAAAGTTTTGGAGTAAAAGGTAAGAGTAGATCTCCAATTAATCTGATCTTATCTATCGCTGAAAAAAGAATTTTCGTTTTTTCTTCTCCCTCTTTTTTCCATGGTTCATTTTGACTCAAAAACAGATCGGTTTGTTTAATTAAATCTACAATAATATTTAATGCTTTGGAAAGCTCATAATCTTTCATTAACTGATGATACTCTTCAGAAATTTCTTGGTTTTGTTGTTGAGTCTGACTAACCTCATAAATAAGATTTGAGTCTGCAGCCATCTTGGCCACTCTAGAACAAAGATTGCCGATTCCATTGGCAAGATTGGCGGTATACTCTTCATCCAATCTTTCCCAAGTCACATCCATGTCTTCATTGAATGTACCCAGTGAGATTAACAAAAACCTAGTAGCGTCTGTACCATATTTTGTCACCATCTCTTCTGGAGAGATTACGTTACCCAATGATTTACTCATCTTTTGTCCACCAATGCTAATAAATCCATTGATTAAAATTTGTCGAGAAGGCGATAAATTGGCTGACATCAGCATCGCTTGCCACATTACAGCCTGTTGGCGTAAATTATCTTTTCCCGCGACTTGAACACCTGGCCAAAATTCTTGAAATTTTTGTAGATCGTTTGGCCATCCCAATGTTGAAATGTAGTTTACTAAAGCATCAAACCAAACATACATCACATGCTCATCATCTCCTGGCACTGGTACGCCCCAAGGCATCTTGGTTTTTAATCTAGAGATACTAAAATCGTTAAGACCACCTTCAACAAAGGCGATCGCTTCGTTCATTTTTGATTTGGGTTTAACAAACTCAGGATTATCCTTGAAAAAATTTAAAAGGGGTTGCTGATATTTTGAGAATCTAAAAAAATAGTTCTCTTCATCTCTTTGCTCTAATTCTAAATTAGGATGAAATGGACATTTGCCGTCAACTAGCTCACTTTCAGTTTTTTCGAGCTCACATCCCACGCAGTATTTAACTTGATATTTAGCTTTATAGATGTCGCCAGAATTTTCAGCTCTTCTCCAAAATTCTTGCGCTGCTTTTTGATGATCGGGATTGGTGGTGCGAATAAAGTTTGTGTAACTTAAGTTTAAAATCTTTTTTAGCCTCTCAAATTTTGAGGCATATTCATTGCAGTACTCAACTGGATCTTGATTCAACTCGATTGCTTTTTGATAAATCTTTTGACCATGTTCATCGGTACCAGTGTTAAAAATTACTTCTTTTCCAAGAGTAGCTTGATAACGAGCAATAATATCAGCCTCGACTATTTCAAGTCCAAAACCAATGTGTGGTTCGGCATTTACATAGGGAAGAGTAGTAGTGATATAAAACTTGTTGTTCATAGATAAGACATTATCTCATATAAATATGCAATATTTCCAGATAGTAGCTTATTGTATCTTTTTTAAATATTTGGATATATTTATTGACACTTATAACAAAGAGTAATAAAATATGTATTCGATAAGTATTTAAACACATTAATTAAAACTAAAAAACCGAAATGAATAAAGAAAATCAAGTTAATTATGCAGAAAATGCTGAACAATTTCTTGAACAGGTCAAAACTGAACTTTATCGTCTCTTAGTTAAGGTGGGTGTTCCCATAGCTTTAGTTGTAGCTTCTTTGTCTAATCCTGCTTTTGCCGGAGCTCAAGTCGAGACTCCTCCAACTTCAACAGTCACTCCATATACTGTTGATACATCTACAATAACTAAGGAAATTCGAATTCTTAAATGGTGTTCAAAATATCTAACCTCTCCACTTGTTAGTCCCGAGGAAGCATCAAGACTCTATGAGCAATGTTGCATTCTTCTCTCCAAAAAGAGCAAGACAGCTAAAACTGTTGAGCCTACTACTTTTGTGGCACCCATAAAAACACCAGTTCCTCCTAGCGATTTGAATTAATTATTTTTTTTAATTAAAATAATTAAGGTAATTAAAAAGAATGGCAACAATATTAGTAGCCATGGCTCGAAAATTACTTGTTGTAACTTTAAAAATAAATAGGCGGTAATAATTATTGATAGTATGTAACCAACTGTCTTATTTAAAAAAATAAAGCTCAATAAGAATAAACTACTAAAAAAAATCAATATTAAAAAGGGTAGGTAGGTGTTTGGAAGAAGTAAGTGTTGAACGGAGTTAGGTGAAAAATGATTCAAAAAATAGAAGGTTAGTCCTCCAAGTATCAGTCCAACAAATAATGTTGGTAAATGGTTGAAGTATTTCTTTAAAATTGAGTGAAAAACAATTCCTGAATCATTTCTTTTAATTGCCTCTTTTTTTATTGGATTGAGTTTAATTCTACTTTTTGCTTTAGTGGGTTTAATTGGCTTTACACTTGTTTTTTTTATTCTTGATGATGCTTTATTCATAACTGATTCCATTTTCTTTAAAAAAGATTAGATCTTTTTGAGTAGCTTGTTGCCAGTTTTGACTGGGTAAAAGATTGTGATCGGCATCTGGATAAACAAAATATTGGTATTCAATCAGCTTTCCTTCATTATTTTCGTCAGCTCGACGCTGATTTTCTTTTTTTATCATCTCGATAAAACTATCTGTCCATTCTTGGGGAGCATCTTTATCTTGACCTCCCTGATGTATCTGTATCGGTCCAGTTAATGAGTCAAGATGTTGAGTAATGCTAAACTCAAAAACATCATAATTTTTTTCGAAGATGGCTAACCAAGCTCTGCCTTCTTTCCCTTCATCATCATCAGTTCTCGTGAAGTACAAAATTGAATATGGAAACGGAGCTGTGACCGGTGCCCACAAAGTAGAGGGAATAGGCTCGTTTAGAATTTCCAAAACACTTAAAGTGATCTGACCACCATTGCTGTGTGCCCATATTCCAATTTTATTTTTTTCGATAGAAGCAAACTCTTGAGTTGAGCCATTTATTCTATTGTTGTTTGAGTCGTTTGGATCATCAGCTGAAATGTTTGAAAAAATGATAGGATTATTTTGAATAGTTTTGATTAGTTCAATCACGTTAATTGGTTTGATAAATCGAGCCTCCCAACTATTTTCTGGTTCAGAATCGGCCTCAGCAAAACCAAAGAAATCTGGAGCTAGAGTAATATATTGATTTTCAGCAAAAACCTTAGCTGCATTTTTTGTGCCAAAACCAGGATAATACTGCTCTTTGGAAGCATAGCCTCTTACTAACAAAATTACTGGGCAAGCCTTGGCTTTACATGTTTCTGGAATATTGGCAAAACCGGTCATGGTTTTGTTCATAGTAGTAAAAGAAAAAAGAAAACTTGAATATACTTCGTTACTTTCTACCTCCTTAGTGAGCAAAACTTTACTTGGTTTATATTGATAACTTTTTAAGTTATTGATGGTATATTGATTTAAAGGATGCTTGTGTTCAACTGGGTTTTCTACCCAAGGAGAGATCAGCTCATTGGTTGATTTAGAAATTAGAGAAAACAGATTAAACTGTGGATGAGTTATATTAAAAAATAAGAAAGCCAGTATAACAAAAAGAGAGCAGATTAATAAATAAAAAGCTGGTTTTCGCATGAGATTATTATACTCATTGTAAAACTAAATCTAAACCGAATATTATTTACTCTAATTATTCTCTTTTATTATCTTTAGATAATGCATCTTCTACAATTAATTGTTTTTCATGCCAGAATGGTTTGTCTGACAGGCTTAAGCCAGTTATTACTTGTCTAAATGGAGCCGGCTCCTCTCTTTTTTCTACTATTTGTGGACTTGATTCTTTTATCATTTTTCATTGCCTTTCATTAAAAAACCCCGCTGTGTGCGGGGTTTGAATTAATTATGATTTTTTTTGTTAAACCACCGTCACAGGTACTTGTTGATAAATAACAAGCTTAAATTTATAAATAATGGGTTGGTGTTGCCAATTTTTCATCTTTTAGAATTAAAACATAAAAAGCATGTTGGTGCAAATTGGGTTGTTATGAATATTTTGCATTAGTTCAATATTATATTGATTAAAGATAGAATCTTTAATATATTTATTCTTCCCATGGGTTGTTGCCATAGAAGTTTCTATTCCATGAATGTGTAAGTAATTCTTTAATTAGTTGCTCTGATAGGGGTGATTTCATTGATATAGAAATATTCTCTTTAACGTGATTAAGCCTTCTCATTCCAGGAATAACAGTTGACACTTCATCAAAATGAAGAATAAATTTTAAAGCAATTTCGACAAGAGATTTAATTTCATTTGATTTATCAATTATCCTTTTTAATTTATTAATTCTTTTTTCTAATTCAACGAGTCTGTCTTGAGAAAAATAGGAATTTCGAAAGTCACCTTCGGGAAATTTAGAGTTTGAATTAATATTTCCAGTTAAACCACCTTCATCTAAAGGTACGCGTGCAATTAAACCAATATTATTTGTTTTAAGAAATGGTAGAAGAGTATCAATTGGTTCTTGATAAAAAATGTTAAAAATTGTTTCAACGACTGATATTAATCCTGTTTCGCAGGCCTTGATGCAATTAGTTGATTCGTGATTATTTGTAGAAATTCCCCAATATTTTACTTTTCCTGCTTTTGTTAATTCCTGGATAACTTCCTTCCATTCTTCTTCTGATGCCCATTCGTCTAGCCAAACGTGAAACATCATAATGTCAAGAGATTCAATATCTAATTCCTTAAGGCTTTCATTGACCTGATTGATAATATGTTTCTTGGGAAAAACATCTTGAATGTTTGTTCCAGATCTAGCTGGCCACTGCCAATTTTTTGGTAAGATTTTTGAAGCAACTATTATCTTTTTATCGCTTCTTTTTTGTATAATTTCTCCTATCCATTTTTCAGCCAGTCCGTCCCCATAAGATCTTGCTGTATCAATAAAATTTAAACCATTATCAATGGCATATAAAAGTGATTGTTCACTTTCCTTTTTTGTAGAACCAACCCAACAATTGCTGTCATTGGCGAATTGCCAAGTACCATAACCGATTTCAGAAATTAGTAAATCTGTTTTACCAAGTTTTCTATATTGCATAAAATTGATAATAATATTTCATTTTATACTTATTTTCTAAGTTAGAAAAATACATTGTGTTATTAGACTATGAGATCATAATTAATGATGAGGTGTGATTTTTTCTATTATAAATCCTCTCTTTTTTTTCCTACCTTCTCTACTATAATATCCTCATATGCAAAGAACTCTCTCAGAAGAAACAATAAAAAAAATAGGAAAACTAGTTACTCTAAAAGGATGGGTAGAAAGTAAGCGTGATCACGGTAAAATTACTTTTATTGACTTAAGAGATAGATCAGGAATAGTCCAAGTGGTTGGTTTTGAAAAACTCTCTGAATTACGAATAGAGTCTGTGGTTGAAATCACAGGTACAGTTAAAAAAAGAGATGAGAGATATATTAACAAGGAACTTGTAACTGGAGAGGTTGAAATTGAAGTTGAGAAGTATAGATTGTTAAATGATTGTGTAGAGTTGCCAATTTCATTAGATGGTGATGGCTTAGAGATTAATGAAGTGCCTAGATTAAAGTATCGATATCTTGATTTACGCAGGCCAAGATTACAAAAAAATCTTAGGATGAGATCAAAGCTTGGTCAAGCACTTAGAGAAAAATTACTTGAGAAAGAGTTTGTGGAGATTGAAACTCCTCTTTTAACGAAATCGACTAAAGAAGGAGCAAGAGATTTTTTGGTTCCATCAAGATTTCAACCAGGTAAGTTTTATGCTCTGCCTCAGAGTCCCCAGCAGTATAAACAACTATTAATGACTGCTGGTTTTGAGAGATATTTTCAGTTTGCTAAATGCATTAGAGATGAGGATCTTCGGGCTGATCGTGGGTTTGAGTTCACTCAACTTGATTTAGAGATGAGTTTTGTTTCTCAAAAAGATGTGATGGATTTTGTTGAGGAAATGGTTAAGTACGCAGTGAAAAAAGTCGGGGGGGTTTTGCAGCAGGAAAACTTTCCAATAATCCCATATCATGAAGCAATTGAAAAATATGGTGAGGATAAGTTTGATCTGCGTACATCTGAAGAAAAGAAGCAAGGTATCTTAGCCTTTGCCTGGGTTGTTGACTTTCCTTTCTTTAAAAAGGTAGATAAAACCGATGCCGCTGAGGTTCAGGATGGCAAGAGCGGTTGGACTTTTACTCACAACCCATTTAGTACTCCTCAAGAAGAGTACTTAGAAGATCATCTTCATCGAAAAAATATAGATAAGATTAAGACTGCTCAGTATGATTTAGTTTGTAATGGTTACGAGGTGGGTGGAGGAAGTATTAGGGCTCATCAGCCAGAGGTTCTCAAATCAACCTTTGAGATTATGGGTTATTCTGATCAAGAAACTCAAGAGAGCATTGGTCATATTTTAGAAGCCTTTAAATTAGGCACTCCTCCTCATGGAGGTATAGCTTTGGGATTTGATAGATTAGCAATGTTATTGGCTAATGAACAATCAATTAAAGAGACGATTGCTTTTCCGACATCTTCTTCAGGAAGAACAGCGGTGATGGATGCTCCAAACAATGTTGATTCAGGTCAACTTGCTGAACTGGGTATCAAGGTTAGTGATCAGGCTGATCTCTCGGTTCATGACCAAATAACAACTCGTCTCAAAGATCAAAAGGTAAGTTTTCAATATCTGGTACATCAACCGGTTACTACTAGTCAAGAAGCTGCAGATATTAGAGGTACTGCTCTTTCTCAATCTGCCAAAGCATTAGTTGTTGATGCCAATGGGGAATATGTCATGCTGGTTTTACCCGGAGATAAACGAGCCGATTTAGATAAGCTCCAAAAGTATCTTGGCGTTTCAAAATTAGCAATGGCTTCTAAGGAAACTGTTGAAAAAAAGACAATGCTTGAAATCGGGTCAATCCCTCCTTTTGGTTCTGCTTTAGGAATTAAAACCTATTTAGACAAGAGTATGCTTGTTGAAAAAAGAATTGCATTTAATGTCGGTAAGAGGGATAGATCAATTATTATGAGTCTTGAGGATTATATTCGTTTAGAAAAACCGACGATAGAGTCTTTCAGTTAGTTCGATAGCTACTTATAAAGTGATAAAAACTTGCCTGCGACCAGACCAAATTACTGCTTTTGTTTTAAGTGCAGTAATGATCTTGTTTCAAGGATCTTTTTCTTTTATTGACTCCGCTAATTCCGATGCATTGCCTCAAAATATTACTTTAATTGATCCTGTTGACTATCCAATTGTAAAAGTCACTGATGTTTCAGAAGATTATTTTTCAGTAATTTCTGCGAAATCTTATTTAATAGTTGATCCTCAATCAGCATCTATCATTAGATCTAGAAACATGAACACGCCACTGTTTCCAGCCTCAACGGTGAAATTGATGACGGCTTTAGTTGCTAGGGAAGCTTTTAATCTTGAAGATATATTATCGACCGATACAGGAATATCAGTACTGGGGAATAAAGTTGGCTATTATCAAGGAACACAGATGACTGTTAAAGATATCTTGTCTTCCTCGTTGATTTTTTCTGGCAATGATGCTGCATATGTTTTAGCGATGAACTACCCAACTGGATATCAAGGTTTTATAGATCGGATGAATCAAAAAGCCAAAGAGTTGTCACTTTCACAAACTACCTTTACCAATCCCACTGGTATTGATGATTATCGGCAGTTAACTTCAGCTTGGGATCTGTCTTTATTGGCTCGCGAAATTTTAAAAGATCCTGTTTTAAAAGAAATAGTTCTTCTCAAAAATATTGATATTACTGATGTTAAATCTGGCTATCAATATCATTTATATAATACTAATGAACTATTGCACCAGTTTAATCAGGTAAAAGGAATTAAGACAGGAACAACATTGTTGGCACAACAGGTGTTAATTACGCTTTGGGAAGAGAATGACCATCAGTACTTGATTGTGGTGATGGGCTCATCTGATAGATATGCTGATACACTCAAGCTTGTAGAGTGGATTAATAATCATGTACACTGGAAAGACGGAACAGCTAGCATAATCTAGCTAGAATTTTTTATGTTTTTTAACAGTCTTGTTTCATAAGCGTGAACCAACTGCTAAAATAAAGGAAAATATATGAGTACTAAAAGACAGGATACTGGATTAACTTTGTCAGATGCAACTTCTTATGGGAGGAAAGCTTTGCTTTTTATTGTTATTGGAACAATAACATATCTAGTTTTACGAATGTTATTTATTGCGGCTGTTAATTACTATAAGGCAATGAATCCTCCGCCACCTCCGCCTCCTACGGTTGGTTTTGGGAGATTGCCAGCCGTACTCTTCCCCATGCAAGATAAAGAAGATTTTTCGCAAGAATATGTTCTAGAAACAGCTCGAAACAGACTTCCAGAATTTCCTGACAGAGCTAAGGTTTTTGAGATGGAGATTCCTTCACCGAGTTTGCTGGCTGATGAAAAAGCTAGAAAGATAGCATCTAAATATGGTTTTTCAGACGAACCAGAAATGCTTGATGCTAATAACTATCGATGGATAAAATATGGTTCTTTGGAGTCGATCTTTGAGATAAATCTAATTAATTATAATTTTTCTTTGATTACAGATTATCATTCAAGACCAGAACTTATCTCTGTTAAAAAATTACCAGATAAGCACGAAGCAGTTCAAGCGGTTAAATCATATCTAAAAAAGAGTGAGTCTCTTCCAGAAGATGTGGCTACAGCTTCTGGAGATGTTTCATATGTGAGGGTTTTGGCCGGAGAGTTATTGCCAGCTGTTTCGTTATCGGATGCAAATTTTGTACAAGTAGATATAAATAGAGTTCCGGTTGATAATCACATTGCGATGTATACTCCAGAAGGAACGATAGGAGTTGTTAGCGCTGTTATTTCTGGAGCTTTAGAAGGTGATGATCGAATTGTCCAGTTGGATTATCGATATCAACCAACTAAGAACGGCTCTGTTCATACCTATCCATTAAAGCCTATAGCCCAGGCTTGGGAAGAGCTTCAATCTGGAAAGGGTTATATTGCTTCAGGACTTGATCTTGAAATGGTTACAATTAGAGATGTGGTGTTGGGATATTATGAAAGCTTTGAAGAACAGCCATATTTGCAGCCTATTTATGTTTTTTCTGGAGATGAAGACTTTCTGGCCTATATTCACGCAATTGATTCAAAATATCTCGTGTTAGAGTAGGAAGTTTATTAAATGACAAAACAAAAAAAAATCTCATTAATTGGAAAAGTTCGTACAAGAATAGCACCTTCGCCTACTGGATTTCCTCATGTAGGGACTGCTTTTCAAGCTCTTTTTGATTGGGTTTATGCCAGAAAATATGAAGGCAAGTTTGTAATGAGGATTGAGGATACTGATCAAAAAAGATTTATTGCAGAAGCTGAAGAGGTGCTTCATCAAGCTTTTTCTTGGTTAAATATTATTCCGGATGAAGGTCCAGATATTGGCGGAGAATATGGTCCCTACAGACAATCACAGCGGCTGACCTTCTATCAAAAGTATGCTCAAGAATTAGTTGATATGGGTAAAGCATATTACTGTTTCTGTTCTCCAGAAAGACTAGAAAAGGTTCGCCAAGAACAACGAGATGCGGGAGTTCCTCCAAAATACGACAGACACTGTAGAAATTTAACTTCAAAAGAGGTTAAAGAAAGATTGGCGAATGGAGAAAGAGCTGTGATCAGACTCAAGGTGCCAGACGATGAGATCATCGAGGTGTTTGATAAACTCAGGGGAAAAGTAGAGTTTGACTCTAACACAGTTGATGATCAAGTTTTATTAAAGTCTGATGGCTATCCTACTTACCACCTAGCTGTTGTTGTTGATGATAATTTAATGAAGATTACTCATATAGTTAGAGGGGAAGAGTGGCTACCAAGTGCTCCTAAGCATGCATTACTGTATAAATATTTTGGTTGGACAATGCCTGAGTTAATTCATACTCCAACGCTGCGCAATACAGATAAATCAAAACTATCCAAGCGCAAAGGAAATACTTCAGTCTGGTGGTATCGAGAGCATGGTTATTTATCAACCGCTTTATTAAATTTCTTAGCACTCTTAGCTTGGAAACCATCAGAAAATCAAGAGATTTTTTCGTTAAATGAGATGATTGAAAAGTTTGAGTGGGAAGAGATGAATATTACTGGTCCAATTTTTGATTTAAAGAAGCTTGAGTGGTTAAACGGTAAGTATATAAGAGAGTTATCTCTTAATGATCTGTATCAGCAAATTATTGAGTGGTTTGATTGGGTGGTTATTCATGGAGATGATGAGGATGTGGTTAAAAAAGCTAAAAAGATGCAACTGTGGAACTCAAGCAATGAGGAGTTGTTTAAGAGTGCATTAAAGCTAGCCCAAGAGCGAGCCAGAACCTTGTTAGAGTTTCATGATTTAATGGAACTGTTTTTTGATAATTCCCTTGATTATGATCTTAATGATCTTTTGCAAAAACAAATGGAAGAGGATATTAAAATTGTTTTGACCGACGTTGTCACTGTTTTAGAAACTTTGGGGGAGATTGATAGCGAAACCTGGGAAAAATCTATTAGGCAAATTGCTGACAGGCATCAGCTAGCTCACAAGATTGTTTTTATGACTATGAGATCGGCATTAACAGCCAGAAAGTTTACTCCTCCGCTTTATGAAATAATGCTGGCTTTGGGTTGGGAGAATAGCTTGAATAGAATTAGGCAGGCGATTGAATTTATTAAACAAAGATCATAACCAAGATGAGTCCAACTAAAACTGTCCAATCATCGTCTGATCAATCCCTTAATCTTTCATCAGCGCTTCAGGATCGATATCAACTGGCAAAGGAGACTTTAAGAGAAAAAAATGCAGAAGTAGCTAGTTGGCTTGATAATAAATTTACTTCTCATACACAGCTCATAGATTTTGCTAAGCAGTTTACGACAGCCGCTACTTTGGTGGCTCATTTGGCTATCACTCAACCGGTTGAAGCTCAGGTTCAACAAAATCTCTCAGTTTTAGAGCAGAAACAACGGAATAAGCTTCTATCTGAAATTACTCAACAAGAATTAGAGGAGATCATTGGCAAGATGATTGGTTATGTCAACATGGATGTTGGTCATCTGCCAAAAGAGGAAGAGTTGTATCTTGAGCAACAGCTATCTGATTTACTAGGATTTGAGATCGTGGCTGAGCTAGAGGGAAAGCGTCTAAATCACACAATTGGTATTATGGGAGGTGAACAACACTTAACTCGATATCCTGGAGATACTATAAATGATCACGATGCATATAAAGAGGCAGGAATTGCTCCAAACAGAGGTGCATTTGGTTGGTTTACACAAGATGGAGAGTTGACAGAGAAGGCTGTTTTAATGGAAAAGTACTATTTTGCTGTTCAGACGATGTATCTGTCAGACTGGAATAGTAATCACATGGAGTTAAAGCCTTGGTATAAATTTAGAAAAATGATTGCCATTAATCCTGCTGAGGGTTTGGCAGTTGTTGGGGTTGTGGGAGATGCGGGTCCGGCAATGTGGGTTAAAAAACAGTTTGGTGGATCTCCTGAGGTTATTCGCGAAGGTAAGATTTGGAGTCCAAAAACTAGAGGCAGAGTTCTTTTGCTGTTCGTGAATGATCCTAATGATGAGGTACCGTTGGGCTTAATTGACCTAAATCAACTAATTAATCAAATTGGAGAGATATAATGTCAGTTGAACAAACAGAATCTCAAGCTCCTAAAGTAGAGAAGGAGGATCAAAGAGAAATATTAGAAGAAGTAGCCTTTCTCGAATTATTAAGTGCTTTACCTAGACAGTTGCTAACTCCTGACTTTATGGATAAAGCATACGAATGCTGGGAGAATAATGATCCTGACTTGTTGACCAGACTTATTCAAAGACAATTCCAGCAAAATTTGCGAAAAGTAATTTAAATAAATATTATTAGATGATAAAAATTGATTTTATTATTAGTTCACGATATGCGGTTGACAGAAAAAAACTACGTCAACGAGCATTGACAGTCTTTGCCCAACATAAAATTGACAATGCTCAAGTAGAGGTGTGGGTAGTAGGTAAGCGTAAGATTAAGGAGTTAAATGAGAAACATCTAAAACATGAGGGTCCCACTGATGTCTTATCATTTCCTCAACATGAAAAAAAACAACTCAATGACTTTCCAGTTCCCAGCGGAGAGTTGGTTCATTTGGGTGAGATAGTTATCAGTTTTCCTGAAGCAGTCAAGATGGCTAAACGCTATGGAAAAATGGTCGACGATCAGTTATCTTTCTATTTAGAGCATGGATTAATGCACTTAATGGGTTATCATCATGAATGATTACCTGACTATAAATTTTTAATATGTCTTGGTTTATTAAATACCGTCCACGCCAAATTGCTGATCTTGATCTTTTTCAAGTCCGTCAGCAGTTGCTCCAGCTGATGGATTCGGGAACATTTCCACACTCATTTTTATTTGCAGGACCAAAGGGAACAGGTAAAACTTCTGCCTCAAGAATAATTGGAGCGATGCTCAATGATCAAGTCAATCAAAAAGCTGTAGAGAATATTTTTTTTGCTAAAGACAAAGAGAAAACTCAATTAGTTGAACCTGACCCAGATTCAGATTTTTCTAGAAGAGTATTTCAAGGCCACTCTTTGGTAGTTCAAGAGATGGATGCTGCTAGCAATCGGGGCATTGATGATATTCGTCAGCTAAGAGAAAGGGTCTATATTCCTCCCCAAGAGGGAAGTATCTCAGTTTATATTCTTGATGAAGTTCACATGCTCACTAATGAGGCATTTAATGCTTTACTAAAGATTCTAGAGGAGCCACCAGCTCATGTGGTTTTTATTTTAGCCACTACCGAACTTCATAAAGTTCCAGCTACAATTGTCTCTAGGTGTAACTTGATTTCTTTCTATAAAGCTAGTTCAACCGAGATTACTCAACGATTAAAAAAGATTTTAAAAACTGAAAAAATCAGTTTTGAGGAGGATGCACTTTTAGAAATTGCCAGAAGAGCGGATGGGAGTTTTCGCGATGCGGTGAAGTTAGCCGAGATTGCTAGTCAGTTTGGCAATGTTAGCTTGGCGGAAGTAGATAAACTAATTGGGAGTTCGGCGATTGTAGAAGTTAAAAAATTACTCAAACTAGTTTTGGCAAAAGATGAAAAGAGCGTAGTGGCTTTATTTGATGATTTACGTCAACGAAATTTTAACGAAGACTATTTTATACAATCATTGTTTGAGTATCTTCATCATGAGCTGTTGGTTAATCTAGGAGTAATCGAGGCCGAGGCTCAACTTGAAAAAAAAGTCGCTCAGTATTTACTTAATCAACTTAACGCTGCTAATTTACAGCAAAACTCTCCTATCGCTTTTTTACCGATAGAACTCTTATTACTTTCAATAGTTCAAAAAGCAAAAGGCAGCAGTCCTAGCTCCTCTAGTGACTCAATAAAATCTTCTAAAAAAAAAGATAAATCTAATTCAACTTCAAAAAGCACTCAGTCTCAACCATCTAAACAAACAATGACGAAAGATACAATAGCGCATGCTTTCTCTGAAAAGATAGATGACTCAGTAATCGTTGTCGATGCAAAGAAAAATGAAGATGAGGTTGTCTTAGGAGATTCTCACACATCAAGTTCTCTAAGTAATCATCTCTGTGAGAATTGGCATGATTTTTTAAAGTTAGTTGAGAATAGAAACTCAACCTTGGCAGCCTTGTTGCGCTCTGGACAACCTCAGGCGGGTCCGAATGGAGTGGCGACGATTAAGGTTTATTATCGATTTCATCAAGAGCAATTAGAACAACCTAAATTAAAACAGATAATTGAGGAGTGTGGTCAGATGATAGTGGGAGATAAAATAGCCTTTAAATTTATGCTTTCAACTCCTCCAGTAGAAGCTGAGGTGGTTGATGTGCCAGCAAGTACTCAGAGTTTAGAGACTTTGGCTGAGGAAGCACTGATGTAGGTTAATCTATTGATCAGATTGAATCGAGTGAACATCAATCCACTTCTCTGCTTGATCAAAAAGAGCATGTATTGAATCAGCATTTGTTGTATTTCTAACAAGATTTATAATCTTATCTTCAAGTTTACCTGCTAAAGTTGTTTTTAGTGAAAAAGCTCTCATGGCCAATATTTGAATAAAGGCGGTATCAAGTATCAAATCAATATTTTCTGACTCTGGATTAGCAACAAATAAATCGTATTTTTCTAAAAGATTTACTACTAGAGTAATGTCCATTTCTTCAAACAGTTCTCTTCTGGCTTTTCTTCTTTCAGCTTCTAGCTTGATGCTTAGCATTGCTTTATCATGACTTCTTTCTTGTTGAAGAGCGTAGATCTGATCATTAAGTTCCTGATCTCTTCTCGTAGCTGTTTCTTGTGAGCCCTTTAGCTCATCTTTTAAGGCTTTTTTTTGAAGTTCGTGAATAATCTCGCGTAACTCGGCAACTTGGGCAGCATGGCTTTTTTCAGTTGCTATAGATTCACCTAAAGCACGTGCCAATCTATCTGGAGTAGCTGCATCTTTAGCTAGTAATTGTAATATAACGCTCATTAAGGCATCAGAAAGGGCACCTCCCTGTAATTCAGTTGCTTGAGCTAAATCTTCATTTTGGGGTAAGCTCAAAGAAGCTGAAGAAATATGTGTATAAATCTTAGTTAAAAGTGCATGTGCACTATTGTGGACATCAATTAATTGAGACTCAGTTTGGGTATCGATATTAATAAGAAGGAAAGATTGAGACTCATCAATAAGTGGTTTAAGTTTAGATTCAACTGAACGAAGGTACTGTCTATTTTGAGCTAGTAAACCAATAACCTTAAGTAAAAACCCAATTATCTTTTTTGTTTTAGCTACTCTATCATAACTCGTAGTATCTGTGTTAATTAATGAACTTGAGCTCAGGTAATCTTTAATTACCTGTACCAGTACAACTAAGGAATTTTCTGTTGTCTGAGGCGTTTCTTTCGATGGCATTTTTTTTATGTTTTAATTTAATTATTGTTCGGATTGATCTGGAGAAGGAAAAGCTATTCCGAGTTGTATGCAAGCAGATTTAAGGATTCGGCCTAATTTTCTAGATAAGGCAAACCTGTCGTTTACATGAGGGGAATTACTAATTTTTTCAAGTATTTCTCTAACAAAATCCATATCAACTTGCATCATGGGCATTCTTGTTTGAGTATCATATACATATTTAAATAAGGATAATGGAAATTCATCGATGGAATCAACCAGTTCGAGGACATATCTAGTACGGATAAGTTGTTTTTGGATCTCAAGATTTGCATTCAGCGTCATACATCGAGTTTCTGCAGCTTCTCTACCAGCTCTTCTTTTATCGGTTAGTCTTTTGATATGTCTTGCCTCAGGGGATAAAGTTCTAGGTTTTGTTGTTCTTGGTGTAAATTCTGTTTTCATTGCACTTGTAATTGTTAATATTAGTTAATTTATTAATTGAATTTACAATTAATGATAACTAGAATTTTAGCAGTTATAGGATATAAATGCAATAGTTTGTTATATTTAGTTTATCAGTAACATAAATTTTCACCGATGATGAAAGCATGCTCTATGGTATACTAATCAATTATTAACAATATGTCTGAGGAATAATCATATGGCAAATCCATTAAAGGCACTAGGTAACTTAAATCAACTTCGACAGCAAGCCCAAAAGATGCAAAAAGAACTGTCTGCCGAAGAGATCAGAGTTGAAGAAGGAGACATTGTGGTTGTTATAACTGGTGATCAAAAAATTAAACATTTTTCGGTTCAAGGTATTAGTAGCGAAGATGCGGTTAAGGTATTGAATAAGGCTATTACACAATCGCAACAGTTGGCCGCTAAAAAACTTCAATCCATGAGCGGTGGTCTTGGAGGATTGCTTGGCGGGATGGGATAATTTTTAGCAACTCATGAAGCTTTTATTTGCCTCAGCCAATCAAGGGAAAGTTAGGGAAGTATTTAAGATATTTGGTGATCTAAATTTTGAGTTGTGTTCGCTGGTTGATTTTCAAGATTTGAAAAATTTAGATCTTGAAGAAACTGGCAATACTTTTCAAGAGAATGCATTTTTGAAAGCAAAATTCTTTGCAGATAAAACTAATCTTCAAGCTTTTTCTGATGATTCAGGCTTAGTTATTGAAGCTTTGGCAGGTTTTCCAGGAATAATTTCTGGGAGATGGTTGCAGGGGACAGATGCAGATAGAAACAGGGGTATTTTAAGCAAGTTAAAAAACGAATCAAACAGAGCAGCGGCCTTTGTCACAACGGTTTGTTTGTATAATCCCCATAATCAACAAACTCATTATTTTGAGGGAAAAGTAGAGGGAGAGATAGCTATTGAGCAATCGGGTGATGCTGGTTTTGGCTATGACCCCATTTTTATCCCAAAAGGATTCGACAAAACATTTGGAGTGCTTGGATTGGAAATTAAAAACCAGTTGAGTCATCGAAGTCTGGCTTTATCGAAACTGAAAGATTTTTTAGAAAATGATTTAAGCTAAAGTTATTTCTGAGCTAAGATAGACATCTTGAACTGCATTCAAAATCTTAATTCCATCCTTCATTGGTTTTTGGAATGCTTTTCTTCCCATAATCAGTCCGGTTCCACCGCCTCGCTTGTTAATTACTGCAGCTTTGACTGCTTCAAAAAGATCGGCATCACCGACACTTTCTCCTCCGCTATTTAATAAACTAATTTTACCCATATATGCATGGGCTACTTGGTAGCGAACTAGGTCGATTGGGTGCGATGTAGCTAACTTTTGATACATTTCAAGATTATATTTTGAGAACTTTAATTCCGAAAAAGCTGCGTGCTGAGTTGGCATCTTTTGTTTGACAATGTCAGCTTCAATAGTTACTCCAAGATGTATGGCTTGAGCAGTTACATCACCGCCTGATTCATAGTTTTTACCATCCTTTTTCCAGGCTTCATTCCTGGGGTAACACCATAGGATTGTGAATAGTCCTAACTCGTGAGCCTTGGCAAATGCCCAAGAAACCTCTTCAATTTGTCGATTTGATTCTTGAGATCCATAATATATAGTAGCTCCAACTCCGACAGCTCCCATGTTATAGGCTTGTTGTACCTGCGCAAACATTCTTTGATCATGTTTAGTTGGATAAGTAAGCAGTTCATTATGATTTAGCTTCACAATATAGGGGATTTTTTCTGCATATTTCTTGCATGTAAGCCCCAAAACACCTAGGGTAGAAGCTACACCGCTACAACCAGCCTCAAGTGCTAGTTTAATAATATTTTCTGGGTCAAAATATATGGGATTGTGGTAAAAACTATAGGCTGCTGTATGTTCAATGGCTTGGTCAATAGGAAGAATTGATAAATAGCCTGTTTTTGCTAATCTGCCATGATTGTAAAGCTTTTTTAGATTTTTTATTACCGTTGGAGAGCGATCTGAACCAGAAAAAACCTGATCAACATGTTTAGCTGAAGGCTGATGAATTTGATCGTTTGGAATTTTTTTACATCGATGAGATAGTAGGTCATCTGCATCATCCCCTAGTAAGGAAACAATATTTTGATAAGTCATAGGCAGATTAAGGCATAATTTATTCTCTATCACTTTATCAAATAATTTGTAATTTTGTAAGGTGTGGTATTATTGGATGATATATGGAATATGTGCAATCAATATCAGAGAGGGTGAACCAATTAAAACAGAAGGACAAATTTTCTTTTGATCAAGGAGTGGCTGAGCTTAAAGATAAAATTCGCCAGACAATTGTTAAGTTATCAACGACACAAGATTTTAAGCTTGGTTGGTTTTACGGTGAACCTCTTCCAGAGGAAGATATTGAGGAATTATGTGATTATTGGTTGAGAAAAGAACTCGAGTTTGTTAATTTAGTTTTTGGACGGATTATTGATTGGTGTTCTGAAGATGAAAAACAAGTTGTTTTGTTTGATGTTGATAATACTTTATGCGATGTGTATAACCACCTATGGATTATAAGACCATCGGCAGAATTGTTACTAAGACTTATTAAAACAATCTTTCCAAATGTTATTTTGGGAATAATGACAAATACTCCTCAAGAATCATTAGACGACTATTTAGATGGTTCGGATCGTTTTGGATATTCTTTGACTGATTTAAGTAGTTATTTTGATAGAGATTGGTGTTTTGGAATTCGCAGCGAGTATGATCATGAAGCAAGAAAAATGTTATATGAATCACATGATAAATTGCCCAGATTGAATAAGCTTCGTGCCAATGGTGAACTCGGGGTGCATTTAGTTGATGACGAAGATTTTGGCGATGAAGACTCATTATGTTTGGGTGAATCAAAATTTAGATTAGAGTATTATGCAGATGCTGACTAATGATTGCTTTTTAAACCCAAAAGTTGAATCAAAACTTAGACAAGTTATTTTTGGAGATCTTGTTTCTGATAAATTTGGCTTGTTATATAAATGTCATACCCAAAAATCTGTAGAGTTAATTAAAAAACTTGCAGTTGAACCTAATTTATCACAATCAGATACAAAAATATTGATAGCGGCAGCTTATGGTTTACATTGGGGTTGTGCTAATCTATGTAAAGGTTTTGATGCACACTTCGACAATCCTTTTAAACATCAAATTGGTTGTTTAAGGTTAGCTTCATCTAAAATTGAAAGGTTTTTGTATTATTACGCCTCTAAAGATTTCTCCCAGAAAGAAATTCTAGAAGTTGTGATGATTATCGAAGAGCAAGAAGCAAAATCATTTGATGAAGGTAGTTTATCTTCAATAATGTTTAAAGCAACAATTACTTCTTGGGCAGAAATGATTGTTAAACAAGAATTGTGTGGAGTATCTGAACATCAAACAAGCGAATTAGTGAAAGTTGGTAAAAATTATCTTAAAAAAGAACAAACAAAAATAGAAAACGAGTTATTAAAAAAGATTGTGTGAGGTAGCATACTTACTTTTTCTATTATTCAAGATAAACTAATTACTGTTAGCAATTATATTAAAAATATGTCAAATCTATTTGATTTATCAGGAAAAAGAGCAGTGGTAACAGGAGCCTCAAGTGGCTTGGGAGTTCAAATGGCAAAAGCCTTGGCTGAACATGGAGCCGATTTGGCTTTATTGGCTAGAAGAAAAGATAAACTTGAGGAGGTGAAATCACAAATTGAGCAAGAGTATTCAAGAAAGGTAGTCAGTATTGAATGTGATGTTTCTTCTTTAGATCAAGTCCAAAGGGCAGTAGGAGTAGTCAAAGAAGAGCTTGGTGGTGCAGACATTTTAATTAATAATGCAGGTGTAGGTGGTATTGGTGAAGCTTCCCAGATGAGTTTGGAAGAGTGGCAAAAGGTAATAGATGTTAATTTAACAGGTGTTTTTATCACTGCACAACAGCTTGGCAAACTAATGATTGAGCAAAATTATGGGAAAATTATTAATATTGCCTCGATTTTTGGACATAGCGCAAATCTAGCTTTTCCTGTGGTAGCTTATCACGCAACAAAAGGTGCCGTAGTTAATTTAACGCGAGCTTTGGCAGCCGAGTGGGCAAAAAATAAGATAACAGTTAATGCTATTGGTCCAGGTTTTTTTGAGAGCGAGATGACGATGTCTATTAAAGATAATCAAGAAGCTAATGCTTTTATTGTTGGCAGTAATCCCATGCATCGTTGGGGTAAGGAGGGAGAATTAAATGGTGCTCTAATTTTGCTTGCTTCAGATGCATCAAGTTTTATTACCGGTCAAACAATCTATGTTGATGGCGGATGGACTGCAGTATAAAATTATAAAAATTTTTAACACATTACTAATTATTGAAAGGAAAAACATGGGAAAAATAGGAACCCAAATTATTAAATTAGACAAAGACCAGTTAATTGCCAAACTTACTGAGGCTTATGCTGATGAGTGGCTAGCATATTATCAGTACTGGGTTGGAGCCAAGGTGGCTGTGGGCATGATGCGTCCTGAAGTAGTCGTAGAACTTCTTGAGCACGCCACCGATGAGCTTCGACATGCTGATATGGTATCAACAAGAATTATTCAGCTGGGAGGAGAGCCGATTTTAGAGCCAAAAGATTGGTATGAAAAATCAGGCTGTGGTTATCTAACTCCTTCTAATCCAAATACTAAAAAACTAGTAGAGCAAAATATTGAAGGAGAGCGTTGTGCAATTAAGTTTTACTCAAAGCTACTTGATTTTGTTCAAGGTAAAGACTTAGTAACAGAGCGTATGGTAAAGGAAATTCTGGCTGACGAGGTTGAGCATGAAGACGATCTTGAGGCAGTCATGGATGATATGATGACTAAGAATTAGCTGCTTTCTGAGCAATTAAAGATTTAAATAGCCAAGAAAAAGTTCTTGGCTATTTTTTTGTGATTATCTATGAATGAACGCTAGTTGCTTCAACTAGTGAATAATCATCAGCTGCGCCATCTGCAAGTATTTGTTGGATAAAATCTTCTGGGGATTGATGGGCTTTATCAGTCCTTTCTAGGATTAAGTTTTCAGTTGCAGCTTCTCTTTGAAGATCTCTAGTTTCATATGTTGCTCCATCAGAAAAAGCTGTGCTTCTTAGCCAATCACCACCTGGTAATTGAGATAATGTTAATACTTCAAGATCATATTTTTGATAAAGTGCTAACATTTGGTGAAGTCCAACATTCATATCTGGAACTGGATTGGCTACGGTTGCATAAAAACCGCCTGGTTTATAACTATATAAATGCTCTAAATAAAATTTTCGCGCTTTTTTGGGATCTTTAAATAATCCTTGCTCAAGTAAATTTAAGAATAATTGCTCAAGGCGTGCATTTGTGTCAACGGTAAGCGCACTTCTTACCAAACCTTTTCCTGAAACATTTGTTTCAATAGCCTGAAAACAATCAGCGGTGGGTCTTGCGCTGTGACAACTAGTTAGGCGAAGATCTTCTTCTTGCAAAGATCGTGCAAAATGCATCACAGAAAAAGCCATGATTGCATCTCCCCAAATTGGTTTCCACTGTTCATATTTGTGGTAAGCTGACATGATTTGTCTTGAATGCATTGCCCTAGCATAGACGATTTGTGACTGTAATTGGGAGATAACTTTAATTAATTTGTCAGGATCACACCTATCACCAATTAATTCAAGAGAATCAAGATAACTATTTAGAATTGTTTGTAATAAATGACCATTATCAGTCCAGAAATCCATGGCGATAGCCGAAGCAAGTGAGTCTGCGTCAAGAGAATAAAAATGATCATTTAGCTGTGGATTTTTTCCTAAAAAAAGCCCAATGCTTTCATCCCATTTGTTATTAAGTACTTCTCGAAATATCTGTTGATAAACATCAGATTCTCCTGATGACAAACCATCCTGAACAACTGGAATTGCTCCAATCGCTTCATGTTTTTTATTAAAGATTACAACCAAAACCACAAAATCACCAGTAATTTTGGTTTTACTTGTTTCTTTTGGTCCTAGAATTAAGGTTGTTTCTAGAGATCCAGTTACAGTGGGAAAATTAAATTCAGTTAGTTGTGGGATTGATAATTTTCCCGGATCAGAATCGGGTAATAGTATTACAGCATAAAATCCATTATTCAACTGAATTTCTTTGAGAATGAACTGATTCTTGCGAATTTCTCTTTGGAAAGTTGCTTCAGATTCTACCATTATAAAGGGTAATTTTTTTAATTTGTTAATACAGAATATCTCTTCTTATTATCAAAGTAAATGATATAAAATTGATAATGAATGAAAATATTGGTTATTTCTGACACTCATCTTACCCACAGCTTTGATCAGCAAAAGTATGATTATCTATCTTTAATTATTTCATCATCAGACAGAGTAATTATTAATGGAGATTTCTGGGATAGCTGGTTTTGTGCATTTGATCAATTTCTTACTTCAGAATGGTCAAAACTTTTCAAACTCTTAAAAGAAAAAAATACATTCTATGTGTTAGGGAATCATGACGGATTAAATAAAATTGATAATAGAGTCAACCTTTTTTGTGATGATTTTGGAAAAAAGTGTCAGATTAAGTCGGGAAACGAGGAGTTTAAAATAACCCATGGATATGAATTATTGGTTAATAAAAGAGGGTTGTTTGAAAGTAAATATCGAGAGTTATTGATTTCGAGAGAAAGTTTTCACGCTGTTAGACTTTTAAGAAAATTAATGAATTTATTTGAAAAAATTGGATATCAAACTATTCCAAATATAATGAGAAAATCTTCTTTTGCAAAAAAGAGTAATGAGCTCATGAAGGAGACAATGCCAATTACCAAAAACAACAAGTGGCTAATTGGAGCTGACACCCATTATGCTGAGATTGACAATCAAAATCACTATGCCAATTCTGGTTGTATTATGTATGGTTATGCTTCATATTTATTAATTGAAGATGGTGAAGTAAAGTTATTTGAGGAAAGGTATTAGTCAAGAAAATGAGTGATCAAAGACTTGAGCGAACAATAAGAGAAGGAGTTGTAACTGAGCAAATAGCAAGTGAATTTGGTGGCAATTTGTGGTTGGCAGATGGAAAACCTCCAGTTAGAGAAGAAGCTAGCGCAGTTGTTTCTCCAAAATTAGATGTACCAAGACAATTTGCAGGGATGGCTGCAGTAATGCATCAAGCAGGATTCGTGGTAGTCGAAAAGCCAGAAAAAACTATTGTTGTTCCTTTATCAGATGCTCATCCAGAAATTGCTGATGATTTTACTCAAGGGCTAACTCTTGCTGAACAAAGAGAGCTTCTTCGAAATCCACAAGATTTTTATCAAGAAAGAATAAAAAGAAGAGCATCAAATGACCCAGATAAACCATTGGCTCCTCCAGACCTGAGGATTAAAGAAGATGGGGGAATGGCAGAATTAACCCCTTCAGATATTGTTAGGTTAATTCATGCTCCAGCAAGGTTTTTGCTTTTTTATTTTCAAAAAAAACATGAAATAAAGGGTAATATCGAAGAGCTAAGTTGGGAAGAAGCGAGACCTTCAAAACAGAGGAAGAACCTTCACACGATTTTTGATCAAGATTTAGAAATATATGAACGCCCTCCATGCTTAATGGAGAGGATCTGGACTGATGTTCATGCACTTATAGGTCAACCAACTGTTTTTTCTAATGAAGATGCAGTGCAAAGTTTATTAATTGGTTATACAGAAATTTTAAGTTTTTATAGAGAGAGGTGGTACAAAAAAAATCTAGAAGAAGAAATAGATGCTGGTTATAGATACCCAGAAATAAGAGGGCTACATGAACAAATTATTAATCTGCTCCAAACAAGAGAAAATTCAAGAGAAACAAGACACTTTTTATATGGTATTTTAATGTACTCAGAATTATCTGACGATCAGTGTGAAGAAACTTTAAAGATTATGGATGATTTTGGTGATTTGCACAGACCCTTGGCATTACAATTAACGGCTCAATTGGCGGTGTCACAGGGTGATAAATCAGCATGGATTCAATTACAGGAGTCAAGAAGAAACAAGCTTTTGGCTGAAATGTCTGATTCAGAGCAAGAGCTTTATGATAAATATCAAGATCTATCTAAAAAAACGCAGGGACTAGTGATAGCAGAATCATGGTTGGCTATCAAGCCAAGAAAAGTAGGACTAGAAATAGAGTATGGAGATAAATCCGAGAAGGCTGACTGTCCTGGATTTCATGCAGGTACAGACGCTGGAGATACTCTTGAATTGAGAAAACTAGATGAAGACTTAATATACGGAGTAAATTATTTGTCTCAGTTGGGTGATTTGGCACTTTTTTTTGATAAAGCTAGTCCCGAAGGTTTGCATATTCATTTGGATCAAGGAGATCACAGAATTGTGCCTTATCTTGCTGGAATAGATGTAACTCCTAATAATAAAACACCACGTGGATCAGTTCAACGCGTCTTCACATGGGAAGTAAGAGGTTTAACAATACCCCGTATGGATCGGTTTCAAAGGCTTGATCCAATTAACATTTCAAACTTAATTACTCTTTATTATCATCTTAGTCAAAAGGAACGCAGTAAATTACTTTTAACTCATCCAGAAGCACCTTTTTCTTGGCAGCAACTAGTATTTGGATATTTAATTTGTGGAACCGATACGCCAGAGGGGCGTTTAGCTGCGTTAATGGTGTTAGATAATCCAATTTCTCTATCTACACTCAATCTGCTTGAGGTTTCAGAATCATTCTCTAATGTTGGGCTAGATGAAATTCTTGAATCGATATCTAACTCTTTTCCAGAGTCCAAGCTATTTGAAGCAAAAATTGTGAGAGAGCAACTGGCAGTGGAATTAGCAACTGAATTACCATCGAGGAAATTAACAGATAGTGTTGAGGAAAAAGAAAAAATTCTTTGGATAATCCAATCATTTGGAGGAGACATAGCTGGAGCGATATTAGCAGAATATTTTGTTGATGAGGAGGTTGGACCAGAGGTATTGCCTATTATTGCGAAAATTGGCGGTGATGAATCAGCCTTGATATTGTGTAGAGTATTGAGTCCTTACAATGAAAATTCATTGATGATAGTTAGAGTAATAAGTTCAATCGGTCATATTAGAGCAATTGAAGAATTAGCTAATAAGTTATTTAACGGTGATCCTTATCCAGAAAGTATTCAAGAGGAAATGCTCTCATTCTTTGAACGTAAAATAACCACTGATGATAAACTTAGAAGTATTTTAACATCAGTAAATCATTATTCTTTAATGAGACTTGCGGGTGCTTATGCAGAGAGAAAAATAACGGGGGCGGCTAGGATTAAGGTAAGAAGAATTTTTGAGATAGCTTCATCTCTCTCAGCTTCAATAAAGTTAGCAATGTTTTTATGTGAGCCTAATGTTGAAACTGAGGAGATAGCTATTTTCGCAAAAAGTATAGCTGAATATGGGGATGATAATGCTTCAGTTGTATTGGTCGAGAATATGCGTAAAGGCAATTATCAGAATGTTTCAACTGCTACTGTTTTCACTATAGCTAAAAAAATTGGAAGAGACAGAACAGCTGTTGCGTTACTTGACTTAATCGAGCAATCTTCTGAAGAAAAATTGAGAATAATGAGTGTAGATCAAGATGAGGTCTTAGATTTGGCTTTAACAATAGGTGGATCGAATACAATACATATCTTGTTGCAAAATCTGATTGATAACAAAGAGCATTCCCAATTAAGAAGATCTAGAATTTTAGAACTTGCTGGAAGAAGAGGTGGATCGGAAATAGCAAAGATGCTAGCTGTAAATATTGATTCATTATCACCAACTGATGGATAATTTTCGCAAACACTTAATATCATTTCCACTATTGGTGATGATGAGGCTGGCTCATTATTAATTCGGGGGCAGTTTGATAAAGAGTGTCCAAAAAAGGTTCTTGAATCTATTGTTTCAATCGCGGGAGATGAGACTTCATCCTCGTTACTTTCTGCCATAGAAAAAAATGCTATTAATCCAAGTGATCTTGAAACTGTCTATTCAATTATAGAGGAACATGGAGGAGTGAAATCTTCGTCAAAATGTTTGACAATAATCTCAACTAATACAGTTGATGATGGAATAAAATTAAGATTGTGGGAAATTTTCAAAAGAATTGGAGATCATCGAAAGAGTTATTATCTTACAGATTTATTTATTGAGGGTAGTATCTCAGTTGTTCCTTCAGAAGAAGTTTTAGTTTTTATTAGTGAGCATCGTACTAGAGATGCGCTTTTACTATTAGCCGAAAGGATTAATGACTCTAGTTATTCAAATGAGTATTTAGAAGAAGTAATTAATATTTTATTATTATATGGTGATAGGCTAATTTTTTATATTCTTTTGCGGAAATCAAGCCAGATCCCAATTAGTGAAGAAATAGTATTAGTAATTTTTAATCAATATTTAAATGTAGCTGATGGAAGTGATGATCTCCACGAAATAGCCATTTTGTTTGAGAATGGTTTATTAAAAAAAATACCATTGGCTAACTTCCTTGAACTATTTTCTGCTAATAGCTTAGAAAGACTAGATCGTACCTCAGAATGCTTTTTTCGTTTAATCTCTGGAGTTAAGAATAAAATTTTTTCTGAAGATGAAACAATAATGGTAGTTAATAAAATAATTGAGCTTCGTCTTCAATCCTATTCAATTGTTACATCAGCTTTTCTTGTTTCTATTCACGAAAGGAGTTTTTCGGATCGTGAATTCGAGCGAGTAATAGCTTTTATTAGTCTTTTACCTCCAAGTATAATTGATGAGCTTCCGCTGACTTTTTGTAGAGCAACTCACCTAACCTCGGATCAAAAAAAACTTCTTTTGCTTCAAATAGAGAATCGTGGGGGTGAAAATACCTTTGTCCAATTAATTTATAGTTATTTAGCTTTAGTTCAAGCTCAAGAAATCAGAGGGTATTCTGAATCAATACCTGATTTAGCACTTGCTCTTGATGTTATTGAGAGAAAAGGGGGGTGGTCAGCGATGATGGCTCTTGAATCAATTTACCTTCAGGGAAGAGGAATTTCGGATGAAGAGAGAATAATGATAAGGAATAGTTATAGATCAATGTTAATGAGAGGAGTTGGGGATAAAAAGCCTACTGGTGGATTGATGAAAAAAGCTAAATAAGTAACTTTCAATCCTTGGATTTTCTCTCCAAGACAATTAATAGCTTCTTTAGCCAACTCCTTCATCTTTAAAAGATCATTGGTTTTTATTATTTCTGAGTTTAAACATAGAAGAAATAAAAAAACTTTACAAACCCATTTCTTTTGTGAGATTCAATCCCGCTATTCCCAAAGAGATCCAGTACTCATTCTCTTCTGTCTGATTATCTTCTACAAACTTTTCATGAGATGCGGCAATATGGAAGAGTGCGTAAGCTGCTCTAGTCATTGTTCCCACATGTCTTAGTTCATATGGAGTTAACTCAAGGTATTTAAGATATGCATCTAGTCCTGTCTGATAGGCGACTTTATTTTTTTCTAATGAAATTTCCGGATCTAAGCAGAAACCGGCTAGAAACACACCAACCTCTGACAGTCTTGGAGCATAATTAACCACTCCATAGTCTAAAACACAGTACTCACCCCTAGTGTTTTTGAGAATATTATTACGCATGAAATCAGCATGAATGATGGACTTGGGTAAATTTGGGATCTCAATTTGCTTGTATTTAGTCACAACGTCTTCAATAAGCTCAATGTTTGATGAAGTTAAATACTTCTTGTTTTCGTTGTACTCTTCAAGAAAAAACTGAGGTTGCCAAGGATCATGCATTGGCTTTCGTTGGAGCTTGGATGAATTGATAATGGTGAGAATTTTGGCAATAACTTTAATATCTTCTAAAGAGGGAGGGTTGTTAATAAAATCAACACCTTCAAAAAACTCCATCACAATCATCCAAATTGGTTGATCATTATGTGGGACAATTTGTTTGAGTAAAAACTCATCTCCATTTTTATATAGTTTTGGTAATGGCACTCCATCAGCCCTCAAGCTTTCCATTGTTTCTACATATCGGTAGCTATCCTCTTTTGTTCGTGGTTTCTTGACAGTGAAATCAATTAAAACTTTAAGAAGAAATTTTCCTTTATCTGTTGTTAAAACAAAATTAACATCTTCATAGCCGACCTCAATTCCTTCAGCTGAAACAAGATTTCCCAACTGATACGCGATAAGAACTTTGTCAATAAGTTCAAGCATCTCTTCTTGATTAAGATTAACTCTCTTGGCAAAAAAAGGTGAAAAAAGTTGTCTCTGGATCATAGGTGGCTTGTGTTTAGATATTAGTTGTTACCAACGGTTAGAAAAAATAATAACTCAAAGTTATTTTATCAGAATGTTTGTTTAAAAATATGTTTAATAATTGAAGATACTGAAAAATATGGTGATACAATTGTTTATTAATTAATAAGTGTAAGAACGATATGAAAATAATGATGGTAACAAAAGATATGATCGCAGATTTCTTTAATCTTTATCAGCAAATAGTTAACGAATCTTTTGAGCTGTGGACAAGAGAGTCAAAAGATTATTGGTTGAATGAGGATTACTCACTAAAATTTTGGACAGAATTAGTAGAAGCAGATAAATGTCCTGTGTTTTACTTGAAGAAGAAAACCAATTAATTGGTTTTGCAGCGGTGGAGGGTGTTGATTATGGGGTTGTATATCTTGGTTGGATTGGGGTTCTTAAAAAATTTCAGAAGAAAGGATTTGGGGGTCTACTAATGAATGCGGTAATAAAGTGGGCAGAAAAAAATAAAACAACTCATAAGATCGAGCTTGAGACACAAATTCCTGGATTAAAATATTTTTATGAGAAGTATGGCTTTGTGCTTGAAGGAATTAGAAAAAAAAGTTGGCAAAAATTAGATAATTATATGTTTGGTAAGGTTTTGTAGGAACTGTGCTCTCAAAACGAATTTATTGCTTCTTTGAATAAATTATTCTGTTACAGATTAGTATTTATAGAGAATTTCTTGAATTAAACACACTCTGTGTGAGCCCACAACTCCTCAGTTCGAACTTTTTTTTGCAAGTATCTTCAAGACATATGCTCGACTAAAAGAGCTTGGCTTCGTCTATTTTAATGGTGTTGTTAGTATACTAGAAATCGAGGAAGATGCTCATAAGTAATTTTTTTGTAAAAAAGCAGGTAAAGGCATTTACTTCTCGCCTATTCGACGAGAAGTCGTTTTATTCTTCTTTTCTGTCTGATTTGGAAGATTGTAAGCACGAAGTTATCATTGAGAGTCCTTTTATATCTAGGAAACGCATGGATATCTTACTACCTTTTTTCCGAAGGTTGGTGAATCGAGATGTAACTGCATATGTGATTACCAAAGATCCAAATATTTTAAAAGAGCCTCTAGCTACTTATTCTTCTAAAGTTATTCGAGAATTTGAAGTACTTGGTGTTCATGTTTTGGCTGCATTAAACCATCATCATAGAAAACTGGCTATTTTAGATAGGCAAGTCTTATGGGAAGGAAGTCTTAATATTTTATCCCAAACCAATAGCAGAGAAATTATGAGAAGAATTGAGGGTGAAGATCACGCCAAAGAGATGTTTGAGTTTTTGAAGTTGAGAAGGTTTATAAAATAAGCAGTATCGAGTACAATAGGAACACTTATGAAGAAAAATTCAACTGGTTACCAAATGTCCGAGCAAGATATTCAGGCAACGATTAAATACTTGCAGGCAACAGAAGATAAAGATGCTACTAGAGAAGATGCAATTGAGTTTTTAGAACAACATAAATCAATGGCACATATTGCAGCACATAAAATTGTTGAAAATGAGAAGAAATAGTTTAAAAATCTAAAATTTCTGAGGATTTTACTTTGAGAGCTTTTGAAATTTCCTTGAGAACTTCTAGTGAAGGATTTTCTTCATCTCGCTCAATTCGAGCATAGTAATTTGAACTAATACCAGTTTTTTTGGCAAGTTGTACTTGAGTAAATTTTCTTTCTTTTCGTAGCAGTTTTAGATTTTTGCCTATTTTTGATTTTGGTGGCATAGGACATATTATAGAACATTTATTAGTTCATCACTAACTTGTACAAACCTCCATCAATTTCAAGTGATATTTTTTTAATACCAACTTTTGATAAAATAACAAATCGAGTTATTTGACAAATGTGCGAATGATAACCCCAAAAATCTTCAAGATATGAGTAGTAAAGTGCTCCATATCTGCTTTGAGGAATGCTATTTGTTTTAGAATGTGCAACATCCCAGTTGTTTCTGAGATCTATAAAATCTCCAATAAGCTCATAATGAACTTTTTTTAATTTTTTTAATTTAGCACCGTTTGCAAATTTATATGCTGCAACCATAGATTTATCATTGTGATATTTCTTTGGTATATCAAGAATATTTAATGTAGAACACTTGAAAAAATATTCAATAATTTTAAAAAATGCTAAATAACTTTCTTCTAAATAACCTATTTGATCCAAATCGACACCTTTTCTCCAGTAGTTCAGTAACTTTTTGTCAGTTTTAGTAGCATTACAATTATCAAAAAGAATGATCATTTTTTCAATTTCTTTTATCGACTCCTCATTTAAAGTTTTAGTAATTCTGTCATCAATTCTTTTTGGGATGTCGCCAGAAATTGAACTCGCATTACACTCTATCTTAATAGTTCTAAGTAATTTTTGAGTTGTGTTAATATCTGAAAATTTATTTAGACCTGGTGATTTATAAATTAAAATCTCTGGATTTGTTGAAATTACAATATCTGTATTGACTCCAAAATTTGAGCATATTGTTAAAGAGTCAACAAAAAAACCAAGTCCTAATTTATTATCATGCTTAATTAAATTGAATGGTTCAGAGATGTTTTTTGAGTTATAACTTGATAAGGTAAATGCATCAATTGTATCTTCTACCCAATTAAATATCCATTTACCCAATCGTTGATTTGTTAACTTAATATTAGTTTTTGTTGTTTTTAGTTTTATTTGAAAAATATGTTGCATGCTTCCCTATTCTACTGTTGTAATATAGTCTTCGGATTCACTGGAATCCCATACACTCTAATCTCAAAGTGTAGGTGTGGGCCTGTTGACCAGCCTGTACTTCCCATTGTACCAATAGTATCTCCAATTTTTACTTCTTGACCGGTGTAAACATAAATTCTATTCAGATGCGCATATAAAGAGATGATGTTGTTGCCATGATCAACAATAATGTACTTTCCATATCCCCATGATTTTTCTCCTTCAAAGATTACTACTCCATCCATAAATGTAGTAATTGGATCACCAACCTGTCCTTGGGGATTGGCAATATCAATTCCAGTATGAAAAATTTGATAAGCGCTTGATTGACCAAAGAGCAGTGTAAACACTCCAGAAACTGGCCAAGTCATGGCAGAGGTTATTTGGGTAACTTGAGAGCTGTCAGTTGGATCTTTAATCTCAACTGTTTGTGTTTCTGGATCAATATTGATTAGTGCATCAGAGACAATGTTTATACCAGTGTGGGTGAGAATGAATACAGCAATAATTGGCAGTGAGATAAGTATCAAGAAAGCGAGAGCTACAAACTGAAGTTCTTTTCTAAATGACCAGATGGTATGTGCACAAAGTATTGCATTCATCTATAAATAAAGATCCTTGGGATCGGTGGTGAGCATTGGGTGTTCTTTTTGTGAGGCTACCACCTTTACAGCTACATGGTTTTGATCTGCAATGATTAGTGCCTCGCCTCTTTCACAAGTTAATAAAAACTGTTGCTCGTACTCGCTTAAGTTAAACTCTTGGACTACCTTTTTAATTGAAGTGGTGTCTTGCTTCATAAGTATTCGAAGTGATGACTGAGAGGCTATTGCTCTGCCATATTCTTGGTTTAGAAAGTCATTGGCTTGTTGTGAAATTAGAGTGACTCCAAGGTAGTGTTTTCTAGCTCTTCTAACTAAGCCTGCCAGAAATCTTGCACTCTCCTCATGTTGAAGTAATAGCCAAGCCTCATCAATCACAAGGATTCTTTTTTGTGGGTCACTTTTAACTTGTGAGTGAACATAGTTAGCAGTAACCAAAATCATGATCTGTCGGAGTGATTCATCTAGATCCTTAATATCAAACACTACCAATCGATTTGAGAGATCAACATTGGTTTGGCTTGTGAAAACATTAGACAGTGAACCTGTCACAAACTTATCAAGTCTGTCACATAACTCTTTTTGTTTCATGCTCTTTAAGACCTTATAAAAGTCTTTGAGCAGTGGAAATTTTTTGATCTTTTCTTGTTTTCGCTTTCGCATACTAATACCAAACTTTTTGTATGTTTCAATTAATGCTTTATCAACTACAGCCTTTTGTTCATCGGTTAGAGTACCTACCATTAAACTAATAATCTGGGTTAGATCTTGAATCTGTTCTGCAAGATTATTTTTACCACTGGCAGAGTGCAAAGAAAACTCAAAGGGATTGATTTTTTCTTTGGAAGTTGAGGAAAGTCTTATATATGTGCCTTTTACTGATTTGGTTAACTGTTTGTACTCTCGCTCTGGGTCAATGACGATTACTTTTGTTCTTTGCATTAGTTGTCTTAGAATCTCGACTTTTGCAGTGTAGCTTTTCCCACTTCCAGATTGAGCAAAGATAATCGAGTTGGCATTATTTAAAGAAAATCGGTCAACAATAATTAGTGAGTTATTTGATTTGTTGATTCCATACAATATTCCTGATTCTTGGACTAACTCTGATGAGATAAAAGGAAAGGTAAGTGCAGCACTTGAACTATCTAGATTTCTCTTTTGATTTAGGTGATTTTCTCCCCTTGGTAAAATTGACTGCAAGCCTTCAAGTTGTTGAAATGTGGCAGTTTTAATATAGAAAAGTTGTGAGGCCATGATTGTTTCAAGTACCTGAGTTGTTTTGTTTAGCTCTTCAAGAGAGTTGGCACTAATACTCATGTAGATGGAAAACTGAAATAGTTTTTCTTGACCTCGCTGAATCTTGTCTTTTAGTTCCATGGCAGATTCAAGGGGGTCGGTAATCTCGGAGCCCAAGACTTTACCTGCCTTGAGCATGCTTCTTTTGGTTGATTCAAGCTCTGTGATTTTACGATTTAACTTGGGGAGTGCCATCAGTGGATCTACCTGCTCAATGTGATATGAAACATCAAGATCTTGATTGAAATTAATCAGCATATTTAGCCAGCCGACATTGGCTACATATGGATAACCAGAAATAAACAGAGTGCGAACAAAGCGATCTGAGATTTGGATATAGGTTTTTTCCTCCATCAATCCAGAGTATGAGATTAGATCGACTTGATCTTGCTGTGCAAAACTAAACTGCAAGGATAGTTTTTCTGCAAGTTTTTTGTCAGTTCTCTTTTGTTTCTTTTTTCGTTTTTTGGATTTTCCTACAAATGGAAAACTGGAGGTAATTAGTTGATTAAACATAGTTGTATTGCATCAGTGCTTTCATGATGTTGTGATTTAGTTCCTGTGTTTTTGCTTGATTGTGGTTATAAAAGCTATAAAAAAGATTGAGAACCTCTAAACTTCCAAGAGTTTTAGTCTTCATCCCTAGTCTTTCCAATGATCTTGAGATTAAATCACTGGATAAATGAAGCTGTGCTTTTGCCAGATCGAAGGCGTTCTTTTTTGAGTCTGGTTTATAGGGAATGATGATATAAAACTTTCGAGATAAGATCTTGTTTCCTGAAACTAGTTGGCGAATAAACTGCGTGTAATCATCTATCTGTTTTTGATAGATTTGATCATCCTCGTTTTGTTTTTGTTGTTCTATGGAGTCAATATATCTATCAATATCTATCTCTCGAACTTTAACGAGGATTTGAAGTTTAGAAGGTAGCGAGTTTAGGAAGTTTTGAAAGCTATCAATTAGCACATCTTGCTCTGACTCGCTTTTTAACTCGAAATTGACACTTGATGTTTCAATAATCAACCGGTGCTCATTATTGGCTAAAATCAAGATGCCATCTCTAACTTCTTTTATGGCAATCTGATTTCTTGAGCTGATCTTACTTTGAGATTTTTTCAAAAGCCACATCAAGTCCTCCTTTTCTGTTTGCCTTGTAAATGAGATTTAAGTCCCCAGAGTTTAGTAGTTGATCCAGTTGAAATATTTTCAAGAAGCTAATTGGTTCACTTTCAGTTTTTTGCGTATGTGCTTTTGTCTGTTTTTTGATCTGTTTGTTGGTACTATCTGCTTTGATAATCTGTCTTCCTGCGCTTGAGTTTTTGTTATAAAGATAATATTTGGGTCTGAGATTGTAGAAAAAGATGACTATAAGCCAGCTTGCAATAATTTTTCCCTTGATTCGGATGGCAAGCGATAATGAGATGATAGAAAAGATTGTTGAAAGAACAATCTTGTAAATAACAAAACTCATACTAGGTGGCATCAGGGCATAGAAAAATGAGATAAACAGTACGGGAACCAAAAGTAGAATGATCTGGGTTAGACTTAGGTTTCCCGCGATCTTGTCTTCAACTGTAGTAATTTGCGCTGGTATCACTCGACTTCTCATATTTTGACTGACTTTCTTGCAACTCTAGTAGCACTCTGTGCTTTTGCTCTGGTTGCAGATGAACTGTTATCGGTAGAGATAACATTAATTATTTGATTGCCAAGTTTTTTAAATGATCCAGACTGAGATGTGTACATGATCATCTGCATCATTAAATTGGGAGTTTTCAAGAGGGTGATAAACAGACCAATGCCAACTGCAATTGAGATAAGTGAGTTTTCATTGTGTTCTGGGAGAGTTAAAAAAGAGCTTGCCAGTTGAATGATTGCCACATGGACAAAGACCATAAAAACACTCACCAAGTATGTTTTTATGGCAATAAATGAAAAGTCCGAGAATTTGGGCAAGCTTGAGAGTAAAAAGATAAAGGGTGAAAGCACCGCTCCAAGTGAGATGATGATCAATCTGCTGATATACATAAGTAGCAGTACGATGGAAACGATTAAAAATAGTACAAGAAAAATTAGAATAATAAGGGGTGTGTTTCCACTTAAGAGAGTGCTTGCACTAAAGGCATTGCTGATCCATGCGTGACTTAATCCTCCAGTTGAATCAAGCAGTGCTTTTACCAAGGTGTTGGAGGTGATAATGGCGTAGTCTGCCAAAAAAAGCGAGATGTTGGCAAGTAAAAAAGACAGGCCAAGTTTGGGTAGTAGTTGTTTAATTTCTACTTCTTCAAAACCAAAGCTACTAGCGCTCATCACCTGCAGGCCCATTAGAGCAATAATTAGTACAAACAAGACATCAACAATTCCAACAGAAATTAGCCAGAATCTTCTAATTACTTCATTGTTTAGCATGGTGGGAGTAGTCGAAAGGTAGCCAAAGATGCCGTTAACAATTGGTGCTGTTGAGCTTTCAACGATGTTTTGAATAAACCCTGCAACCGCATCAATTAGCACCTGAGTTAGTCCATCAGATGGCTCCGTGGCTTCTATGCTTACCATCTCAATTGGTGTTCCACTCCCAGAGTTTGAAGGTGAGTTTAGAGCATTATGAAACACAGACGAGACTACATTAGCGCATAAAACGAGAGTCAGTCCAATCAGTGCATTTTTAATTGTCTTTTTTGCAGATTCTAGCGACTCTGGTTTTCCAGAAGAGGTGATGTATAGATATCCAGCTCTGATGATAAAAAAGACTGCCGAGGCAGAGGCGATCAGTGTGAGGATTTTTAGTGTATCTGTAGTGTAGTTAACTACATCTTGGTTACTACTTTGGGCAAAAATTGGAGAACTAGAAAACAAAAGAAACAAAAGGCATGTGAAGATACTAGCAAGTACTTTCCTCTTCATGAGTTTTATACTTATTTACAATCTATTTATCCAAAAGCAGAGCTTGCAAGCTGGCTAACTATATTTGAAATTACAAATGCTCCCAAAACCAGAGTTAGCCCAACTGCTGAATACAAAATTGTCTTTTTTGATTTATCAAGCGCCTCTGGATTACCAGAGCTTGTAATATAGCCAACTCCACCCCAAACAATAAAGCCTGCAGCAATCAAGCCAGAAAGAGTGACCATTACTTGAATTACACTTTGAATAAATGATTGGATTTGTCCAACATCAGAGGTCTGAGCATAAACTGATGAGGGAATAGCGAGTAATGTGAGAGTTAAGCTTGCAAGAGGAATAAGCTTTTTCATAAAACTACCCTTTCAACAAATAATAATTGTTGTGTAGGCAGGATAAACTCACCTGAGTTATAAAAAAAGCTACCAAAAGTCGGGGCAGCTTTAAATATAAAAAACTGTATCGAATTATATCAATACAGAAATGAAAGTAAAAAAGTAATAGATGTGTATTAATCTTTGGTAAGTTGTTATCTGTTTAACAACAATTATCAACTGTAAGCTTGTAAAAACCACTACTCATACCTGAGTGCATTTAAAGCTGAAATATGTCTGGCTCTTCTGGCTGGGTATAGACCAGTGATAATCCCAACAACAACTGCCAGAAACAGTATTAATAAAACAAAGCCAACTGGGATCAGTGTAATATCAATTATTCCAACACCCTTGGCTACTGAAAAAACAGAAAGGGCAAAACTAAGTAACTTGCCAGCGACAAGACCCAGCAGTAATCCCATTGCTCCGCCCAGTAAACCCATCAGCAGTGACTCAATTAAGAATAACTCCTTAACTTCATATGATTTCATACCCAGAGCCTTCATTAGTCCTACCTCTCGTGTACGCTCTAGTAAAGATACAGTTAGAGTATTAAACATTCCAAGTGAAGCAACCAGCAAAGCTCCCATTCCAAGTAGCCCAAGAATAATTCTTGTTGTCGCAAAAATACTTTCAATTTGATCAACTGTATCCACTACACTTCTTGTTAGAAAACCCATGGCCTCAATCTTTTGTCTTGCCAGTGGTAAGGTTTGCTGATTATCAACAACCAGTTTCACTTGTGAATAGTTAACAATGCCCAAAGATCGCAGATCTAAAAAAGGTACATAGAATAACGGCACTTTATCTCCAGGGATAATGCCGACTATCTCATACTCGCTTGGTGTTGACTCAACTTTTTCTCCAGGTTGTCCTAGATCTTTGCCCATCACAATAAAACTTGTTTCAAATTTTTGTCCAAGAGCCTGACTTTCATCTATCCCAAGTACATTTAAAACAGCTCTATTGACAACTGCTTGTTTTTGGCTATCTTTACCCAAACTTATTCTCTGCACTTGATCCTCTGTTAAACTACCGGACTCTGAAGCTATCTCGATCCACTCAATGCCACTGTTTGCTACTTGTGCAACTTGTTCATCGTTATCTGTGTCGTCGCTGATGCCCAAGACTGATCCTGCGGGTTGAAATTGTGTTTTGGGCGTAACTCTCATGCCAAGCTGGGCAATATAGCCCTCTTGTTGTATCTGAGAGCCATTTTCATCAGTAATTGGTTGATAAACGCCATCATCATCCTGTTGCCAGAGAGCAACCTTTGTTTTGATCCATTTTCCAAGAGTAGTGCCAGTCTCATCCTCTCCAGCTGTACCTTCAGCTCCTGAAAAACTTGATCCCCAAATTTCATCTCCAGTCAGTTTCCCTACATCTCTTTTGGTGTATCCCAAGACTTTTCCAGTTGTGCTTGGTTCTTCTCTTACTCGATACCAAGCTTCTGGCTCTATCTCTACCTCAACCTCTTTGATAGTTACTTTGTACTTGGCTTTTTCAACAGTAACGCCTGCCACTTGACCGGAATCAACTTTAATCTTACTAATTCCAAATTCTGGTTCAAAAATAATTTTTGCTAGATCTTCGCTTTGAAATAACTTACCCCTTGCAGGTTGAATTGCTGATTTTTCTAAATACTGGCTGGTGACGCCATAAACTGCCATATCCGAGACAGCTTCTTTATAAGTTACTTTGCCAACGACCGAGATTAGCGGTAACACCTGTTCAATTTCGTCTAAGTTATTGAAGTTGCTCAGAGCCTCATCGTTGATTTTAAGTTCACTGTTTGGTTGAGCGATTACATCGGTTTGTTTTAGTTCTTCAAGTCGAGCCACTCTTGAAACAACTAACTCTTGAAGACCATAGCCAATTGAAACCAAAAAAACAATTGAGCCAATTCCCACCGCCATTCCGCCGATTGTGACAAAGGTTCTTGATTTTTTGGAAGACAAGTTGCCAACAGATAGCTCTATTAAATTTAAACGACTGATAGAATGATTTTTTGGTCGATCTAGTTTTTTTGCTAGATATCGGTAACTGTTTTGTGCAAATTGCAGTGGTCTTTTGGATAGCTTCTTTGGTACAAACTTCAGCAATATTTTGCAAAGAGAATAAATCAAGTAAGCCAAAATTAAAATAGTTAGCTCAATAAATAGTTTTGAGTAACTGATTGTTTCGCTGATGAAATTTTTATGTTTTTGACTCATTTTAATCAACTAAATGTACTTTTTTTGTTCTTAAACTTTTTAAGATATTATTTTTTTCCTCGCCCTTATATATTCCTTTAATCGATCCGTCAAACATCTCGGCAGCTTGGGTAGCATAGCTTAAGTATTCAAGATCATGAGTTACCATCACCACAGTTTTACCAACTTGATTGAGTTTAACTAGCATCTTCATTAACTCTTGTCCTGATTGAAAATCAAGGTTGCCAGTTGGTTCATCAGCAATCAGAATTTCGGGGTTGGTTATTAGAGCTCTAGCTAGATTAACTTTTTGCTGTTGGCCCGATGATAGCTCGGTGGGTACATACTCAGCCCAATCCAACATTCCAACGGCTTCTAAAACCTCTTTGGCTTGCTGATAAGCCGTAGCTATTTCTTCTCCAAGTAAAAGCAGGGGGAAGGCAACATTTTGCAGAACATTTTGTGATTTTATCCAATAAGTTTGTTGATAAACCATGCCAATGTGTTCTTTTCTAAACTCAGCAGTTTCATCCTCATCAAAACTGCTTGAATCACTAAAATTTTTTGGGTACATTAACTTTTTGAGTATCTTCACGCTACTACCCGAATCAGGTGGCTCTAGTCCTAAAATAATATGCAACAGAGTTGATTTTCCACATCCAGATGGTCCAAAGATTACTAAAAACTCTCCTTCCTCGATTTGCAGTTTAATATTTTTTAGTACCACAATTGGTTTTTGTGCGCTGTTAAAAGACTTACTAATGTTATCAAGATCTATAACAAAATTAGCTGTAGTTTGATTATTTATCATTGCTATTTTATGTTTCCAAATATTCCAAATATTTCTGCTAAATTTGTGATGACAAGATCAAGAGCGTTGTCTGTTGCTTTTGGCGTGATAACAACATTGTCTACCGACTTGGATTCGTTTCCTGCCTTATCCTTCGAAATTACCCTTAGATGATAAACTTTACTTGGAGTAAGATTACTAATTACAACCAGATGATTGTAAGTTAACTTGTTATCTAGTTGGGTTGTTTGAGCGTAGCTTGATCCAGAGCCTTCTCCAAATTCTACTTGAGAAGTGGCTGGTTCATCGGTGTTCCACGATACAACTAGTTGTGCCGTTGATTCTTGACCAGCTGTGCGATTTTGGGGTATGGTTGCTCCCTCAATATTGATGTTGCTGATAAGAGGAGGTCTGGTATCGGTGGCAGTAGTAAAACTCAACAAATCTGAAACGGCTTCGTTGCCAATTTTATCTCTTCCCTTTACCTGCATAGTGTAGGCAGTATCAGCATAAAGGCTACGCACAATTATTTCATGAGAACCGTCTTTTAGAGTTACATCAACTTCATCACGAGCTGAGCTTGAATCATTGGTTGGCCAATAGGTGATGATTGAACTAATATCGGTATTTGATGTCCAAGTAACCAAAACAGTTGGTTGAGCGCTGTTTTTTACCTGTTGAATACGGACATTACTAATTCGTGGTCTTGGTAAAGTAGTGAAATCTAAGATTGTTCCTTCATATTCGTCACCCTCACTGTCTACGGTGTTAATTTTGTAATAATATTTGGTGCCATCCAGAAGATCGCTTACTTCGCTAGTGTAAGAACTTTCGCCAGTAGCTACTAAAACTTCTTTTAGTGATCCAAAATTGGTAGTTGTTCCATAATAAATTTTAACTTTTGAGGCTCCTTTACTAGTGAACTCTAAAATTGCAGAAGATAGACCAATATTTTTTGCAATCACATCTTGAACGGTGGGAGCAGGATCAGTAGTAAAGTGTTTTTCTTCACTAGTGCCGGTGTTTCCATCTTCATCTGTCCATTTTGCCTTGTAGTAATATTTGGTGCCAGGTGAAAGATTGGTCAAGTTGATGACATGGCTAGTGACTTGGTTAGAGTTAGATGGCTCTTCATCATAATATTCGCCACTAGTAGTCCCATAAGCAATTTTTGAATCACTGTTACGGTTGGTACTCCAGCTGATTTTTGCTCGTTTAGTAGTAATGTTACTTGCTTCTGGATCAGAGGTTAAAGTGGATGGGCTGGTCCATTTACCAGTCGGAGTAATTGTAACGGCATTAGTACCAGAGGAGGTTGCCTCGGCTCCATCTTCAGTATAAACTTTATAATAGTATTGTTTTGACTTTGGGGTGGTGTCCACATAAGACAAGCCAGATGTTGATCCTACATGAGAAAAGCTCTCCCCATCATCTGAGCGATAAATTTTATAAGTTAAGTTGCCTGCTCCTTGGTAGCTTGGAGCAGTCCAGGTTAAAGTTACATTCCACTGGGACTGCGCTTTGATTGATGAGTCAGAAGCTACTAAATTGCCCGCATTGTCAGGATCATTGGAATTAAGGGTAAAGGTGCCAGTGATATAGTTTGAGGGTGAATAATTGTCAGCATCATCTACAGCCACTACATAAACAGTGTTACTGCCCTTATTTACATTGGGCAAAGCTTGCTTTGAGACACTAGTACTGGTTCCGTTGGGAATATAGGTGGCTTGGTTGCCAACTAGGGTGGAATAAGCTGATGGTGGTGGTGTATTGACCATAAAGTAATAGCCAGCCACTTCCTGATTCGCGGTTGCTTGGGCTTTGGGCCAAGATAAGGCAAAAGAGTTTGTATCTGTTGAGTTAGGGCTGATGGTAACACTGTCGGTATTTCCAAACTGTGGTGCAGCTCCACCATAAGAGAGTTTACCAGTTCTAATGGTAGCATCAGTTGAAAAGTTACCAGCATTGTCAACGGTTCTAAAGTAAACAATATTATCCCCAGTTGTGATACTCTCTTCATCTTGTTCAATAGTCAAGGTGTAAGTAGAGTTACCAACAGGAATGTAGCTAAAACCATAAACCAAGTGAGTTTCCGTCCCAAGCCAAGTACCAGAGTTACTATTAATTTGATACTGCCAACCTAAAACTTGTGAGTTGCTATCTGTAGCTGCTCCACTGCTTGAAGTTGGCCAGGAAAAATTCATATCAACCACATTAGAAAAACTACCAGAAGCAGGAGAAATGTAACCAACATTGGTAGGTAGGGTACCATCATATTTAAAAGCAACAAAAGCGGGGGTATTTGCTTGAACATTACCGCCATTGTCTACTGCCCAAATTTTTAAATAATAAGGATTGTTACTAGACTCAAGCCAGGTACTGCTTCGATAAGCTGTGGTAGCAAAATTAACCTGATTAGTGCCAATGATAAACCGGCAATCTGTCCCAGCAGTGCTAACGGGAGAAGTGCTACTTAGATAAGTTCCGTTTGGATTTTCGCCACTAACTCCACTGGCGTTGTAACTAGCTTCAAGATCTTGACCTAAATACAAACAGTAGCCAGCTATTCCAGAGCCAACATCGCTACCTGCCGTCCAACCAAAAAAAGGCGCTAGATTGTTAGTCCAAGGAATATTCTCACTATCATAAGCGTAGCTTTCACTTGCACCACTAGTGCGCTTAAAGCGAGCATTAGTTGCTTGAACATCCGGAGGGATGGTGTCTGTAGTTAAACCAAGTTGCAGACTGTTTAGTATTGGTTCGTCAACTCCGCCAAAACCAAAAATTACTTTCACTGCCAGTTTTTGATTAGCCGTATCTAGCGCTTGCATAACCTGCGTGGTTAGTTGAGCTTGTGTATTAACATCAGTTGTTTGGTTACTAGCCACCTCCCAAGCACTGGTAGTGCTATTCCACCATTGCCAAGTGTTAGCAGTTTCACAAGTAGCTCCGTCATTTGGACAAAATTGGTAGCCAATTGAAGCATTATTACTCACTGATCCTGTTTCAGTTAGTGAGTCCCAACTTTCAACCTGAGCATTAGAGTAAGTATCGCTGTAGATGCTGTAGGTAGAATCCCTAGCTACAGTAAAATCATCTACAAGGACAGTTTCACTCTTTCTAACAACAAGCCCAAACTCGCGCTCTTCACTGGCTCCAGTGACACTAGCCGTGAGCTCATACCAACCATCATCATCAGCGTCATCATAACTAGTTGTTACTTCAGATCCGTTGTAATAAAGCTGAGCAATTGATTCATTGATCAATCCACCCTCAGGATCAGTGTTGCGCACAAAAACAGAAATTTTAAACGCGTCGGCTCCGCCGACATTAATAGATTGATAAATTTTTGCGTCGGCAATACTACCTACACTTATTTGGTTAGCTCCATCACTTCGGCCTGAATTAGATTGATAAGATTGAAAGATATCTACGCTATCACTGGCACAGCGAAACCCAATATAGCGGCTCTGAGTAGCTGGTGAATAGTTCAGATTGAGCGCAAAAACTCCCGCATAAGACGTATCAGACCAAGCCCCGCCCCGAAGGAAAGCGTTATTAAGAACACCACCATAAATCTGCCCCATCCCCGCAGCCGATAAGTACCCTGAGGGAGGACCATATAAATCTATTGCACCCGCTGCTACATTAGCATGATTCCACTCTACCCAAGCCCCAGTAGTGTTAATAGCTGGATTGTGAAGATTATCTGTCCATTGGTAAACATTACCGGCTAAATCCCAGATGACCTTGCCGTTGGAAAGAGTTAGAGTTCTTCTTTGATTGGAAGGAGTAGTTTGACCGGTGCCATAATAGCCATCATTATCAGTGCTAGCTGCTAAACTATTACCGGGAGTTCCATCATTATGCCCAGAATACAAGGCTCCACTGCCCACGCTATTACCTGTCCAGTTGCTAGATACATTAGTGGCGTTTCTGGCAATAGTCATCCACTCATTGTTGTTAATCAGATGAGTTTTGCCTTCAGGTAAACCTGCTAGTTGCCAGGCGTGCGCACATGCATTTTTAGAGTCATAGTTAGTGGAGTGAGTTTGGGCAATATTTACCCAAGGTCTGCCTGCCGTGAGAGAAATTGCCCTGTATCGGGTTTGAGCTTTAACACCCGCCCAACCTGCAGTACTAGCTCCACCATCTGCCACTACTGCTGGTGGGACAGCTTGAGTATCCCAAGCCTTAGCTTCGTATTTCATGACGAGGAAGTTACTAGTGTTGAAAGTGACATTGCCAGGAACTTCAACCCAACCGTTTGGAACAACTGCAGCTACACTCCAACCATTGTTATTACTGGCAAAATTAGGATTGCTAAATTGGTTGCCACTATTAATTGTGGCACCACTATCAGTAACCGAAATTAATTCTGTGTCGTAAGTGTAGTTAGGCTCTCTGGCACTATCAAAAATCCAAATATGAGTAGTGTCATCTAAAGCAAAAATACGAGGTAAAAGAAAGTGATTAACCGCCTGATAGCTACCAAAAATAAAACCAGTCACCAGCATTAAAGTGCCAAAAGCTTGCAAGAAATTCTTGGAATACTGTGGTTTTTTACGATAAAACCACCAACGCCTTAGCTGGTTAAAACTTATCATGTATATATTTATAACATTGTTTGAGCTAACAGCCAAGACAAATTTGCAAAGTTCACAATAATAAGTGATTAAAATAGATCAAAGTGGGCGCCAGAGGCAAAAATTAACCAATAAATTCTAAGAAATTATCTTGATTAATGATTTCAAATGGAGACTCTGGGTATGCTTGTTGCCAACTTGAAGGAGCTGATACTTTGGTATTATTCCACTTAAACTCATAAGCAAATAGTTTTCCCGCTTCTTCTTCAATTAAATCAATTTCTTGTTGCTGGTAAGTTCTCCAAAAATAGGAATTTATATCTTTATTTAAATATGAATTTTTCTTAATTCTTTCGATAAATAAATAATTCTCCCAAAGTTGACCAACATCATCTCTTTGTTTGACTAAGTTAAAGTTACCAATTACCGCATTTCGTACTCCGTTATCAAGAAAGTAGTAGCGTGAAGTTTTAACAATTTCTTTTCTTAAATTTCTTGAAAAACCACGGACATTGATTAACACAAAGCTTTTTTCCAGTAAATCTAAGTATCTTTCTACTGTATTTTTACTTAGTTCTAGCTGCACACCTAGCTCATGTAGTGAAACTTCTTGACCAATTTGAAAGGCAATTAAGCGCAGTAAATCTAAAATTTTTTTAGAGTTACGGATATCAAAAAGTTCTAGAATATCTTTAAATAAGTATGAATCTCTAATTTGTCTTAGATAATCAACTTTTTCTTGAAAACTATCTGCTATGATTACTTCAGGATAAGAACCATAAATAAGCAAATTTTCTAAATTTTGCTTAAGATACATCCCACCAAAGTTGTCGCGTAGTTCCATAGCTGATAATGGAAAAAGCTTTATGATTTTTTGTCTACCCACTAGTGGCTCTCCAATCTTATCAGCCAGATCAAAAGAGGATGATCCAGTAGCGATTACTTTTAGTTGCGGGATTTGATCAACTAAAATCTTTAGGCTATATCCAACTTCTTCAATGCGCTGCGCCTCATCAATAAACACTAAATCATAGTCTTTAAAATATGGAATGATTTTAGAGAATTCTTGAGTTTCTAAAATATCTCTTAATTGAGCATCATCTCCAGAGGATTGATAAATTTTCCCTTGATAATTGCTTAAGTAGTCTTGAACTAAAGTCGTTTTCCCTACCCTACGGGGGCCATAGATTACCAATACCTTCCCAGGTTTAGCTATATCATCCAGTTTATTTGTATAAAATCGTTTAAGAAGGAGTTGTTTGTCGCTCATAATTATATTGTATTATAGAATCTTAATGTAATTGAGTCAATATACTGACCGAATTAATATAAATACAGTCAGTATATTGACCGTATTTAATAAAACTTGACTTATAAAATACCTCCGTGCCACACTTATATTAAGAAAGTTTCCCTCTCAGAAGGAAAGAATCTGATAATCTTTCCTTATAAATGGGAAAGATTACTCAAACATCTGTTTTTGTAGCCAATATGAATCAGCGTGATTTAGGTGGCCTTGAAAAGAACTGACACTTTGCTTGTACTTTTCTTGAGTTATCTCTTTATTAATCAGTTGTTGTTTTCTATTTTTAAGTCTTTGTTGCATTCTTAGAAGCGAGTTGGCTCTAACTAAAGTGTGATCATAAAAGATTCTGTAACCGACAAAAGGAACTCCGTTTTTAACTGGATAAATGACAGTCTTTCTTGGGTGAAGTTGGAGTTCTAACTGTTCCTCAACAAACTTAGAAATTTCATTTTTTATTTGATGTAATTCTGATTTGGAACGATTAATAATTAAAAAATCATCCATATATCTGGCATACCAGCGTTGTCTTAATATTTCTTTTATAAAGTGATCTAGTTGATTTAAATAAATGTTGGCAAACAGTTGACTAGTGAGGTTGCCAATGGGTAATCCTTTTTGCTTGCTTGTGTCAATCGCTTTTCTAATTTCTCTGTTACTTTGAGTAGAAGTGGTAGAAATTAGATGAATGGTGATAAATTGGTTGATGAGGTTTAAAGTTTTTGGGTCTTTTATTTTTTTAGTTATCATTTTTTTCAACACGCCCCATGACATGCTAGCAAAGAAGCTTTTTATATCTGTTTGCAGGACAAAAACTTCTTGATCTGAGTAAAGGGTATGAGATGCTTTTAAAAACTTTTTGACTCGTTTGGCTCCAAAATGAGTGCCTTTTTCTTTGCGACAGGCATAACTGTCATAAATGAAGGTTCCTTCAAAAATTGGATTAATGACTGAAACTAGAGATTGTTGAACTACTCTATCTCTAAAAGCTGGAGCGGCGATTGCCCTCGTTTTAGGACGAGAAACAGTAAAATGATGATAAGCTCTTGGACGATAGCGATTGTTTTTTAACTCCCAAACCAATCGACCAATTTCCTCCTCTAGGTTATACTCAAACTTGATTACATACTCTTTTTGTCTGTTGCCTAGTTTGGCTAAATCATAGGCCAATAATAAGTTTTCGAAAGAACTAATTTTTTCAAACAGCACTTTTTAGCATTTATTAACTTTGTAAGCTTAAAGACTAAGTCCAGTTACCTCTGTTTGAACAGAAGCACAAAGCAGAGGTTAAGGACTTGTTGTTTTCCTGACAGCCAAAATATTGGCTATTTCAAGATGGAAAGAGTCTGGTGATATAACTTGACCCTGGCGTAAACCTCCTTAAAGATTTAGCTCTCGTCTGCCTGTTATTAATGATTTATCATTGTGTTGATAATCTTTCTAACAGACTGGCATCTTAATCACTGGCACAGCGAAACCCAATATTGTTGTTCTGATTAGCTGGTGAATTGTTCAGATTGAGCGCAAAAACTCCCGCATTAGACGTATTATTCCAATTCCCGCCCCGAAGGAAAGCAGTGACAACAAATGAAAGCGTCGACTCTTCCAAAAAAAGAGTAACACAAAATGATTAAAATGAGAAGGATTGTTGTTTTTCTATACAGGTGGGTTAGTTGTTTAATGGTTCTGAAGGGAATTCTTCTTGGATTTATCCGCTTTTCCATGCTTGAAGCATTCTACCCATTTCATTGATTTTATCCGTAGCTTGAACATACTGTTTAATGCTGATTAAGTGAAGTTCTTTGGATAATCTTGTTGATAATCTCAGTGAATCAAATTTCTGCGAAACTCTTTTTTGTAGCTGCTGTCTTTCTTGTCCAAATGATTGGTTAGCTTGAATAATTAAATCTAGCAAGTTAAAACACAAATCACAAATATTTTTTCCAATTAAATGATGCTGTGATTTTGGAAAACGGGCAATAATTGGTAGATACCAATACATAAAGTCGTAAAGTTTTTGACATAGTTGCAATCTACTAACCATTTGCTAAGTCTATCAAAAAAATACTTTGTTTGGGTAATAAATTCAAGGGGCCTTGCCCCTCATTTTGCAAGGGCTTTGTAAAGCACTCCTTGCAGTCGTGCCCCTTGCAAAACTCACCCCGCTTTTTTTGATTCATGTATTGGAAGCAGGTAACCTGCTTCCAATTAAAAATTATAAAGAAAAATATGAAAATTTCAGAGAATGCACAAAAAAGTATTGATAGAGTGATTGATAGGTTTAAGACAGGTGATATCTCGCAGATCACAAGGGTGGCACGCTTGAAGATTGCGGATAATGCACCTTCAAATAATTGGAGTTTATCAAATAAAGTGTTGGCATTTTTACAAGCGGATGAGCTAGATTGTAAAGGATATAGGCAGTGGTTAGAGGCAGGCAGAAGGATCAAAAAGGGGTCAAAAGCTGTTTATATATTAGTGCCTCATCTTATTAAAAAAAAGGACAAAGAAACTCAAGAAAATAAGAGCGTTTGTGTTGGATTTGTAACCACTCCAGTTTTTGCAGCTTCAAGCACCACCGGAAACAGACCACTGCCAGAATACAAACCCGTTAGCTTTCCCCCACTTTATGAAGTTGCCAAAAATATGGGGATCTCTATTGAGTATCTACCCATTGCCAATAACAAACTCGGAGATTGTAAAACCGATGGCACTCGCATTCGTCTTGGCACTCATGAGCAGTCAATCTTTTTTCATGAGCTAGCACATGCGATCCATGCAAAAATAAACAATGGTTTAAAAGAAGGACAAAACAAACAACAGGAAATAATCGCGGAGTTTACAAGTTGCGTTTTAATGGATTTATACGAGTTTGGCGACAGTAGTGGCAATGCTTGGGAATATATCAGCAGTTACTCTTCAAATCCCTTAATTGCTATTACTAAAGCTCTCTCAACTGTTGAAAAAGTACTACAAGTTATTAATCAGCATGAAAGGAGCAAGTGATGTTAGATATAAAAATTACACAAGAATTTGAAAATGAGATACTGGAGTTAATTGACAATCAAGATCAGTTTACAAGAAGTGATTTGCAAGGAATTGTCACAGTTTTGGTTAACAAAATCATGGTTAAAGGTTACAAAGAACTATCAAAAGAAATTTAGTTATGTCTCGACTGGATGCCATGTTGTTTTGGTAATGCCACTAGCTTGAATTTGCGACATCAGACTTGTAAAAAATTGTAAGTCTGATGTCTCTTCTTCTTTGGTACTTGCAATGAATTTTTGCAAAAAGTCATGTATTTGCACATTAGGACACACAAAAAGTAAAGAAGGAGTGTCGTAACCTGTGTGCTTTGTCCATGAGTTTTGATCAAAGTAATAAAAGTAACTTTGAATCTTTTTCCTTAGCATAAATCTTGGTGTACCCTCATCAATTAATTCTAAAAAATATCGCTTTGTTTCATTTTTGCCTTCGAGGGAAATGTAAGCATCCGGCCTGTTGAAGGGAAGATAGTAATGTTCTGATAGATCGGTTTTAGTAAAAAAATGTAACTTAGATTCATTCACATTTGTTTGCTTTTTTAGTTGCAAATAAAAATGAGCGATAAACAGACAATGCTCTATTAATCGCTTGGAACTATTTTTATCTCTGTAGGCTCGTTTGAGAATCTTTGGGTTAATGTTATCTTGATCTAGAAGTATTAATCTAGACTTTGTTGCAAGATAGTAGATTGCAGGTTTAGTGTTTTCTTTAAGTTTGGTTGAGTAATGTCTACCTAGTATTCTTTTTTCTGTAAGATCTTTTAACCATACATTAATTCGTTTGGGGTCTTTGTGGTTTAGGAGTTGTTGAATATGTGATCTATCAAGGAAGCGGAATCGATATACCAGTTGAAGTATTTCAAGCTGTTTTGCTGTTATGTGTTCCATAGTTTGGTTGACTATGAGCAGATGATTGTTGTGTTGAAGGCTATTGTATCATCCCTTCCCCTTAATATTTAAGGGTATAGAGGGAAAGGTAAAAATATGAATTATTGATGTATGGGTATAAATTGAAAATAAGTTGTCCTAGCAGGCTGGGGCATCAATAACGGCCAATAAAACCTTTGAAAATCGTCTAATAATCGTCTATAATACGTCTAATGACATTTACTCCTACATACATCATTACTAATAAACTTCTGGCTCAAATAAAGCATATCAACTCTTTAGTAGTTGAAATAAATAATCGACGCTTTCCCAACATTGCTCTACTTGAGTTTGAGCGAATCGCTCGAGAAGTGTCCACCTTTACCTCAACCAGCATTGAAGGAAATCCGCTCCCGCTTACCGAAGTAAAAAAAATTCTCAAGTCTACTCCAGCCTATGCTAGAGATAGCGAAAAAGAGGTTATAAATTACAACACAGCGCTCCAAGAATTAAATATATCGCTTAAAAAAGATGCAATGAACCTTTCGCTTGATTTGATATTAAAAATCCAAGGTCAAATAACAAAGGATTTGCTTCCCAAACACGAATCGGGAAATTTACGGCAAAATCCAGTAGTTGTTAATGATCCGCGAACGGGAGAAGTAGTTTTTCTACCACCTGATCATCAAGATGTGAAGTCATTATTAGAAGAACTAATTGATTTTATAAATGACAATAAAAAGACAATTGACCCACTTATATTGGCTGGTATATTCCACAAACAAATGGTAATCATTCACCCCTTTATGGATGGTAATGGCAGGGCTACACGATTAACTACAAAAATATTACTAGCTAAGATGGGACTCAACACCTTTAATCTTTTTAGTTTTGAAAACTACTACAACAAAAATGTAACTAAGTATTTTCAGACAGTAGGAGAATTTGGGAATTACTACGATCTCAAGAATAAGATCGATTTTACCAATTGGCTTGAATATTTTACTGAGGGTATTATTGATGAATTACTAAGAGTAGAAAAACTATTACCAAAAGAAGCTATAACTCCAGTTACTGAGTTAAAACCATATCACCAAGCAGTGATATCTTATATTAGAGATAAGGGATTTATCAAAGACAAAGATTATGCCAAATTAACAGAAAGGGCAAAAGCAACAAGAGCACTAGATTTTCAGAAACTAATTGATATGGAGATAATTAAAAGACAAGGTAAAGGTAGAGCAACCTATTACACATTGAAGGAAAGGTAAGTTTCTGATTTTTTCTTTTTTTACAACGGAGTAAGGGTAAAAGGGGAAAAGGCTATATATTGGTAAGTACCAAAACCAAACTGTTCTAGCAGACAAGGTCAGTAATAATAGATGACTTTATTTAAAAATAGCAACCAAAATACTAATAACTATGGCTATAAAACTCATTAATAAACTCAGCCATGATCTTACAGTCTCTTGATTATTATTTTTTTCATTAACAGCTATCAAACCTAGTGTTGCCTCAATTTGTTCAGGGCTATCATTATTCGCTTCCATTATTTTTCTTATTGATGTTATTTTTTCACTTTCCTTTTTCATTTTAAGCATGGGTGGTAATTATTACGGTAACATGGTGTTGTCTGTGGTCTTTTTATAACCGATTGAAAAATCCTTGTTTTGATTAAACGAGGTATTTATTTTTGTAGGATAAATAAATTTCATTGCATAAAGTTTTCTGGAGGACTCAATTACCTTCTGTGCTTGTTTGTCATCTCTGTGAATCTTGATAGGAATAGTAATTCCAGAAAACGGCTCTTCTGGATTAAGCGCTCCCAGTCTCATATAAAAACGATATGAAGGTAAGCTAGCGATCTCTCCTTCTTTAATATATGGTCTAAACTGGGGCAATATTAACCGCTCATCCTCTGGATTGGCAGTTCTAAAGCAGATCACTGTGCCGGTGTTTGCAAGTGTGATGTTAACTAAAGAACTATCTTCAAGCTGAGATGTTGTCTGATGAGCTAAAACAGCAGCCAGTCGATACTTTCTAGCCTCTGATAGCACTTGAGCAAATGCTGGAGTGGCAAAATTTTGAAATTCGTCAACATAAAGATAAAAATCTCTTCTTTGGTCTTCACTCATTCTTGCTCTTTTTAGTGAAGTCAGTTGCAACTTGGCCATCATTACTACTCCCAACACCTTGGAGTTATCTTCTCCGATCTTGCCTTTAGATAAATTGCACAGTAGAATTTTTCCCTCATTCATGATTTGGTCAAAATCAATGGTTGATTTTTCTTGATCTAGAATTCTTTTAGCTGTAGGAGAAAACAAAAACCTTCCAATTTTGTTGGTGATCGGAGAGATCATCTTAACCTTTTGATAGTCACCAGCTTTGGCAAACTCATACTTCCAGAAATCCAGTAAGTTTGGATCTGTTAAATTCTTGACAACTGATTTTCTAAAGGGAGTATTAATAAGGAGCTTATAAACGGTAAAAAGTGTAGCATTTGGAACACTAAAGGCGGTATAGATGGTGTTTCTTAAGATATATTCCATCCTTGGCCCAGAATATTTATCGGAGTAAATCTTGTGAAACAGCGAGATGATGCTCTCTGCAATGTACTCTTGTTCTCTTAGCTGATCTTCATCACATAGACCTTTTGTAAGTTCAAGCAAGTTGATCCCAATGGGATATCCAATATCATCTGGATTAAAATAAATAACATCATTAATTCTGTTTTCTGGAATGATACGAAGCACTTGTTCAATCAGATCCCCATGCGGATCAACCACAGCCAAGCCTTTCTTCTTTTGAAGATCGCTGTTGATCATTGAAAGTAGCATTGTAGATTTACCTGTTCCAGTTGCTCCAAGGATATAGATATGTCTTCTTCTCTCATCCTCCGTAAGTCCAATGGGTGTGTCTGAGTTTGCATAAGTATTTTTGGCAAAAACAACATCAAGCTGACTTCCTTGTTTAAGAGACAGCGGAGCCGGCAATTCTTTGCTAAACTGCTTTTGAATATCTTCTGTTTTAGTGGTTTTGGTGTATGGAAAATGATACAGATCTCCAAGTTCCGATGAGGATAGTATTACTCGTGTAAAGGGGGTAATGACTCTATGTTTGAAAAGCAGATATTCCAGCTCTTTTATAACCTTGAGATTTAAATTAAGAGCTTGTTTTAGAAACTGATACTGAGTGCTACTCATGGAAACTAGAGCTGAAACAAAACCACTTTTTTTCTTGCTTGATCTTCGCGCTGAGGATGAATCGACAACAATTCGCACTGAAGATTCAAACAGAGGTTGATCTATCTTTTGTTTAACAATCTGCTCCATTTCTTCTTGATATGGATTGGTGGTTTTATTTTTCTCAAATGATTTTGTGATTGGAAGAAGTGGCCCTTCTTTTGCTCCAGTTACAATAAAAATTAGTAAGCCAAGAGGTAAAAGGGCAATTTGCATGATACGAGCAATGACACTATGAAAAAGTATAAAAATAGAGCTTGTTGCTGAAATATTTGAGGGAAGATCTTTTTTAGAATAAATTAGTTTTGAAATTCTACCAATTTCGCTAAAGCCACTTTTTTTCAAAGGAGTGAGAAGTAGCTGATAAATCATTAACTCATCTTCTTGAAGTTTGGTCATGTTACCAGTTAGATATGCAATCGGATCATTCATATCTAGATTTTCTTGACTTCGAAGTGGAAATACAAAATGGTTGGCAAGTTTTAGGATCGAGATTGAGAGTGTTCTTTTATTCTTTATCTCCAAATCTGCAATCTTTTGCACTTGAATACCTGGTAAATAGGAAATTAGGTTGTTTTTTACTGTGTCTGCAACTTGAGCTGGAATTCTTATTACATATCTAATTCCCTCTTTCTTAGTTGAGATAACCTCAAGTGATAAAACCTTTTTAACATTAAACAATCTTTCAACTGGCGATTTATAGGTTGCTATATTGTGGAAGAGATTAAACAACTGTTGGGTTGAGTATGAACTTTGCTCTGTTTCTCTAAGTGGTTTAATTTCTAAAGTTACATGATCCAAGCGAATTGATTTGTATGACAAGATTAATCTAATGATTTGATAAATCAGGAATATCCCAAAGACTAATGAAATGATAGAAAAGACGATGGAGAAAATAGAAAACCAATCAATTAGTTGAAGATAAGAGGCAGGAAGCTTAATTAGATTATTAATTTGATCTATAGGCATGCCCAATATTTGGGGCAGGATTATTGTGATGCAGTATACAACGGATGAAGCTAGTTCGCAAACAAAATTTATCTATTGGTTTTTCTCTATAAATTTATTCAAAAATTACCCTTGACACTCTCTCAAAAAGTAGATAAACTATCACTATATTGATAATTTGTGGAGGGTGTTATGCAAGACATAAATTCGATATCAAGTGATAATAAATTTAGCTTCTCACCTCAAGAAGAAGTCTTCACAAAAAAGCTAGTTGCCTTATTACTCAAACAAGTTCAAAGAGATATTGATTCCAAAAAAATTGATATCAATAAATCAAGCAAAAAGGAGCGTGCATGAGTGCTGAGTTGGTAAACCAAAATGCTGTAGCCGCTATCAGAATTTCTTCTGTCAAGCAAGGTTTACAAGGTGATTCTCCAGAAGATCAAAAGCAACAAATTGAGCGTTTTGCGTTAGCTCGGGGCATCAAAATTAAAAAGTTTTTTATATTTATGGAGTCGGCTTCAAAAGAACAGCAACCTGTTCAAGAAGCTATTGATTATTGCTCAAATTCAAAAAATAACATTCAAATATTTATCATAAAATCCATTGACCGTTTTACTCGCGGAGGGTCATACTTGTATGACCATCTAAAACGACAGTTGGTAGCTAATGGCGTTAGCTTAATTGATATTTATGGCATTATTAGTAGTAAAGAAGTTAATACACTTGAACACTTAGATATTAAATTTGATTGGAGTGTGTATAGTCCGACAAAAAAAGTAGAAATTCTAGAAGCGGAGCGTGCCAAGGATGAAATGCGCGATATTATGACGCGTATGATTGGTGCCGAAATTCGCTATGTAAGAATGGGATATAGGGTGAGAAGACCTCCCTTTGGATATGCAAATAGTAAGATTGATACAGATCATGGTAAACGAGTAATACTAGTTCCTTGTGAGGAAGAAGCGCGATGGATTAAAAAGATGTATGAGTATCGCCTTGCTGGAGTTTTAAATGATCCAGAAATTATTGTGAAAATGAATGAGCTTGGTTTTCAATCACGAATATTTAATCGTAGAGATCAAAATGACAGAACAAAAATTATTGGGAAGCGCGGTGGAAATCCGTTGAATATCAAACAGTTCTGGAAGTATATTAGAAGTCCAATTTATGCAGGAGTAAATTATGAAAGATGGACAAAAGATAAGCCAATCAAAGGAAAGTTTGAGGGATTAGTTTCTATTGCTGATTTTAATAAAGCAAACAGAGGTAAAGTGGTAATTGTTGAAAAAAATGGAGAAATTACTATTGAAAAAGAAAAAGCTCCAGACTACTTAGTAAATAAACAAGTTCTAAATCCTAAGTTTCCATATAAAAAGTATGTATACTGTCCAAAATGTAATAAGCCGTTATTTGGCAGTGCTTCAAGAGGAAGTAGTGGTAAGTATTATCCCGCCTATCATTGCCATACACGAGGTCACTATTTTAGAGTGCCGTGTGCAGAATTTATGGATACGATCCATTCTTTTATTGGTAAGCTAGATCTAACGCCAGAGTACATTGAATATCTAAAAAAAGAAGTTGTTGAGCTGTGGACTGCTCAGCAAAAATTAACACAAGATGATAATACTCACATAGAAAGGAAAATCGAGGATTTACGAGCACAGGCTCGCTCTGTTGTAGACAAGATTAGGTTTTTAAGCTCAGAAGTTTCAATTAAATACATGGAAAAAGACTTGGTAGATATTGAAGCTGAAATTCAAAAGCTTGAAGATGCGAAAGAACATCCTATTGATAAAAATGAGGTCAATATTGAAGAGGTTATGGAATTAATAGGTTTTTATTTGGAACATCTTGAAAATTTGTTGCTGGATAGGGAAAAACCACTGAGAAATGCAGAGCTGTTTAGCCTCCTTTTCGAACAACCTCCAACCTATGATGAATTGAGTTTTGGAATGCCTAAATTAGTGCGATTTATCAAGAAAAAAGGAGGTGATGACACCTCCTTATTCTTTGTGGGTGACCCCACGGGGAATCGAACCCCGGTTGACGGAATGAGAATCCGCCGTCCTAAACCGCTAGACGATGGGGCCAAAATGGCGAACTTAGCTAACGGTATTATAACTATTTACAAACATTTGAACAATATCTGGTCTTTTCATTTTTATACGTTTCTTTTCAGTTGAGTTAAATATGATTGACTTAATATGAAACGTTTTTGGAAAGCTTTTCAACAAAATCTATTTCTAATTATTCTTGTAATAACGCTCGTAATATATATAGGATATTGTATATATACTGGTAGTAAAGCCTATATTATTGCCTCTGGATCGATGGAGCCAGCTATTCCAATTGGCTCAATAATATTCACTAAACCGGAAGATAAATACTATCCAGGACAGGTAATCTCGTTTACTCGAACCATTGCCGAGATGCTTCCTGTGAATCAAGAAATAGCAGATACTAAAAATATTAGTGATCAGGAAAAGATTATTGTTTCTCACAGAATCATTAGTGTTCAAAATAAAAATAACGAGATTACCTATCGAACAAAAGGAGATGCTAATGATAAACCTGACTACAACTCGATTAAAACTGCAAATATTATTGGTAGAGTGTTTTTAACACTACCATTTATAGGATATTTCTTTATTTTGTTCCAGATGAGTCAATATTTTCGATTGTATTTAGTCTTATTACTAATATTTGTGATAACAACCATCCTATAGTCATTTAATGATTGGACAATATTTGAGATAAAAGAAATAAGCATTTTATAACAATGAATAATATTAGTAGCAAAATGAGTAAAATAATGATTGCTTTAATTATCTTATTAATATTGATCGTTTTTTTTGTGTTTTTCTTAAAAATCTCTAACGCTATTTGGGAAGATACTGAAAAGATGCCGATCAATCTAAGTTTTATAGGTTCTATAAGTACTAAAGAACCTATAATAATGGTAGAGACTATTGATAGAAATCAGAATATTTTAGAAATTATCACCGACGGAGTATTCCAAGATGGATTTGATAGCTGGAGTAAAAAAGGGAAAGTGACAATTATTGCAGAAAATGCAGATAAAAATTACTTGCAGATTGGTGAAGCCTATAGTACAAATTTAATTTCTGAGAACTGTATTTTTCAAGATGTTTTATTTAATGAGGGGTTTACTAATTTACTTTTTGAGTATGATTTTTTTACTGAGGATAATTTGTTTGGTTTTGATGGTGTGGCTTTTGCTGTTTTGATTGATAATCAATTGGTTCACTTGGAACCGGTTAACCAAAATACAATAGGACTTCGCAGAAGCTTGGTTAACGTAAATTTTCAAAAAACTGAGACTCATCAGTTGAAGATATGTGCTGGCAATTTGGGAGACAGATTCCAGTCAAGTTGGATTAACCTGTATAAAGTTTCTTCTAAGGTGGCAGTTTTAAACCCTTTTTCCTCCTTAATTATAAAAAAATATGGAAAAAACATCTGTATAAAATATGAAATTGATGATGAGATACTTGAAACTTGTTCAGAAAATCAGTTATCAACTACCTTTAGTCAACCTGTTCTCGATAACAATGTTAAAATCCAACTAGAAAATGTTCTTTTTGATTTACCATTGTTTGTTTATCCGCAGCATCCTCCAATAATGCAGGATGCAACGATTTGTGCATTAGATGATCGTCAGTTAGCTCTTTACTATCCAAGAATATCGGGATTACAACAAAATTTCCGGCTGAAATACTCCTATGATTCGAGCGTCGATTGGGAAAACGCCACTGCCACAAAGCCTGTTTTTAGTGATTTATCCCTAGAATTACAAAGAGCATCTTGCATAAATGACAGATGTATTAATTTCTTTGAGACTCTTGATCAACACTCTATTCAATTAGAGGAAAATTTAGTTGTTTTAGTTAAACAGTGTGACTATTCAGGCCAATGTTCAGATGTATTTTTTCCAGAAATCACTCAATCTTGTGAGGAGTTAATAATTCAAAATGATATCTCCTCAGTCGTCATAAACGAAATTATGTTTAATCCCGAAGGAGATGATAATTTGAGTGAATATGAAGGGGAATGGGTCGAGTTATTCAATCCCAATCCTTTCTCAATCGATTTAACTGGTTATTCAATTAAGGATGCGGCGGGATGGCAAGTGTTTCTTAATCAAGAAAACTGTGACAATAATTCAGGCTCTAGTGACGGTGGCGAAATAATTATTAACCCCAATGATTACTTGGTTGTGTTTATGAATAGGGCAATTTTAAACAATTCAGGTGACTTAGTTTATTTATATAATAATCAAGCTCAGCTGATGGATCAAATTACTTATCCTGGATATTATCAAGAAAATGTAACTTATAGCAGATTCCCGGATGGAGCAGATAGTTGGGTTAATAGCTTCTCCTCAACTCCTCTTGGTCCAAACTCTTTCAATTAAACTAAGTAATTTCCAAATTTCAGTTTGATTTAAGAAAACCCGTTTACTATTAGGTTTGAAAGGAGGTGAACATGAAAAAAACAACAATTAAAAAAATCACCCTCTCGATATTATTACTAATTATTGCTGGCAGTTCAGCTATCGGGCTAAGTAAAGCCGTATTCCAAGATCAGGAGGTTCTTAATCAAGCGGTTAGTATGGGAGTCTTAAATTTGCAGGTTGGTGATGTTGATCCAATCAATGTTTCAATGGACTTTAGTAATATGGTACCTGATGAAGTAAGAAGCTACACTTATGGTGTAAAAAATACTGGTCAGATACCAGGTAATTTCTGGCTTGAAACGGAAATAGTTAGTGAAGGTGAAGGTGAAAATCCTGAATCTGAAGAAAGCACGGAATATAGTGGAGATGTATCTAGATGCGCCAGACTTTCACTAAGTATGACTGACATTAATGATGATGATATCTTACTAATCGATGATGAGTTACTATCGGCAATTGATCAGCAATCATTTGATTCAAACTTTGAAAGTGCGATTGATCAAAAGATTAATATGGATCAAAGCCAAATGACAATGACAATCAACACCTTTGATTGTGGCAATGAAACAATTGGAGATGAATTACAAATGGGTTTAGCATTTTATTTAACTCAAGTAACAAATTGACTTTTGGCTACTTATAATTTGCTCTCTACTAATCTAAGTGGAGAGCAAATTAGGTGTTCATTATTGATATCTGGCTAGACAAACTGCTGGCTTTTTTGCATAATGGTGAGATGAACTGTTCTTTGCCTGAAGACTGTATATGAAAAACCAAAAAGGATTAATAGCTTTACTTTCTCATTACTTGATACCCCAGCGATCAAATAACCATCGTCCTAAAATTCTTCATCCGGAATCCTTGTTAATTTTAGCAATAGTTGTTGTTGGTTTTTTTTCATTGGTACAAACTGTTCGTTTTTTTCCTAGTTTGCAAAACTCAATTTTGGGCTATGCAACTAACATCTCGATTGAGGATATTGTTGCCCAGACAAATCAACAGCGCGAAAAACAAGGTTTATCGCCTCTAGTATTGAACTCTCAGCTTTCAGCTGCGGCTTTAGCAAAAGCACAAGATATGTTTGATAATCAATACTGGGCTCATACCTCTCCACAGGGAAAACAACCATGGGATTTTATCAAAGCGGCTAATTATCGCTATCGGGTTGCGGGCGAAAATTTAGCTAGAGATTTTTATAACACCGGTGATATGGTTCAAGCATGGATGAATTCTCCAACCCATAAGGAAAACATACTTAACGGTCAGTATCAACAAATAGGAATAGCGGTTGTCAATGGGAAATTAGAAGGTTTTGAAACAACGTTGGTGGTTCAGATGTTTGGCGCTCCTTCAGTTTCTCAACCAGTGGTTAGTAATGAGGCTGCAGTCAAGCAAGAAGCAGAACTTACTTCGGTGAATAAGCAGGTTTCTGTGTCAGAGAATGAGTTAGAGAATGAAATAAATGCTGTTGCTGGTATTCATAATCCAGTGGTGGCGGTAGCGGAATCGAATCAAGATACTAATCTATCAAATCATTCCGATCAATCTGTTACTCTTTATCGCAATAATCAACCAAAAATTTTATCATCTGTTTTTGAACCATTGACAAACATTAAAAACTCGCCAGTTTTTTCTCCTCTTCAGTTGATTAAAATAGTGTTTTTAGGGGTTATTTTTTTGGTAGTATTAACACTGATTTATGATTCTTTTGTAATTGGAAGCAAAAGGAATATGAGGTTGGTTGGTCAAAATTTAGGACACATCATTTTACTAATTTGCGTTGGTTATTTGGTTTTTCTATTTAAAGGGGGGGTGATTAAGTGAAAAAAGAACTTTTGAGTCATAAACTATCTTATTCAGCACTATTGCTGTTTTTAGTTACTTGTTCTTTTCTTTTTTTAGCTGTATGGCCAGATGTAGAATATCAACGCTACATAATTTTGTTAATCTCAGTTTTTTATTTTTTGTGGGGTGTTGTAGTCCATTTAAAAAGAAAACAGTTGTCAAAAAAAATTGTTTTTGAGTACTTTGGCATCTCTTTATTTGCGGGAGTTATTTTGATGTTAATTACTCTTTAAAGATTATAGAAACAATACATCTTTTTACGTGATAAACTATCAACGATATGAAAATACTAATCATCAAAAAAATATGAAAGGAATTATTTTAGCTGGTGGTCAAGGAACTCGTTTATCACCTTTAACTAGAGTAACCAGTAAACAGCTCTTACCTATTTACGATCAGCCAATGATTTTTTATCCTTTACAGACACTGTTGAAAGCTGGAATTGAGGATATTCTAATTATTATTGCGCCTGATCATGCAGGAGACTTCTTAAAACTTTTAGGAAGTGGTAAAGAGTTTGGTTGTGACTTTACTTATGAAATACAAGAAAAAGCTGAGGGCTTAGCTCAAGCATTCATTATTGGGGAAAAATTTGTTGGTAATGATAATGTTACTTTGGTCTTAGGAGATAATCTATTTGAGGATGATTTTTCTCATCCTATTCAGTCATTTGTTTCTGGAGGAAGAGTTTTCGCAAAAAAAGTTTCTGATCCAGAAAGGTTTGGAGTGGTTGAGTTTGATGATCAGAATCATGCTATCTCTATTGAGGAAAAGCCTGAAGTTCCAAAGTCAGAGTATGCTGTTACAGGATTATATATATATGACTCGACAGTCGTAGAAAAAGCAAAATCTCTTGAACCAGGTAAGCGGGGAGAGTTGGAGATTACCGATTTAAACAATTTATATCTACAAGAAGGTACGATGGATGTTGCTTTTGTTGAGGGAAAGTGGTTTGACACAGGAACATTTGAGTCGATGTATGCAGCTACTACTTTTGCTAGAGAGAAAAGAAATAAATAAAGCCTTATGAAAAAGATTTTTTTCGTTTTAATACTCTTTTTGTTAATGATTGCTCAAATTAGGCTAACTTCGGTTATCAAAGCTCAGGAGAGTAGAGGATCTGAAATAACTCTCGAAAATCTTTCTCAATCTGATCAAATTATTTATAGAGAAAGACTAGAAGCCGAAATTGAGGATCAACATGCTCAACTATTGTCTCAACTCAATACATATCAAAATGATGAGAGGAATTTTAGAGTAGCCCATGATCAATATACGCGATTGCAAACTTTAAACTCGATAGAGGGTGTGGTAAATTCGGCAAAGTCTTTAATTAAATCTAGGAACACGGCATTGTATAGTTATTTAAACTTACTGAGGTTGAAAATAGTTGAAGCTGAGGGAATAGAGATGTTTCATAAAGAAAGGGTTATTGAGAGGATTCTTTCAGTACAATTTCAGATTGATGAGCATAGTTCAAAAGTTGATTCGGTTGTGTCTAGAGAAGAGATTAACGAGTTGGCAGAAGAGTTTTCCTCAATCTCAGAATTAATTACAGAAACAAGTTATTATGCCTTAAGTGTTTTATCGGTGGGTAAACTACAGGCTGTTTATGATCAATCGGTGGTAATTAATCAACGGATAATAGAGGAAGAAGGAGATACAGCTTTAATTGAAAGTACAACTAGAGCTCGTTCATTGGCAGAGATTGAGAAGTTAATTTCAGATTTGCCACCACTTTTTCAAGATATCTGGAGTGAGATTAATCTAGCCGAAGAAAGAACTCAGGGCTATGGATATTTGTATCGTGGACTTTCAAGAAAATTAAACACTATTTATTCAAAACTTTCTCGATTGACAGCATATTTTGAGGAGGTTGAAAATGTTAAGTAATCCTAATTTTTTTTATGACTCAAAAAAATTATAAAATTGACGATCTGTTGCCATCAGAAGGGCCGATTGTTGAATGGGATCAAGATCAGTGGTGGCTCGATGGAAAAACTCGAATAAAGGAGAAAAACAAGTTTCTTCAATCAAAAAAAGGAAAACTGACCATTCTTGCTTTGGTGTTTTTGTTTGTAATGTTATTATTGATGCTGGTTCTACAAAGAAAACCAGGGACAACAAATAAAGAAGAAGATATTAATAAAGAGGCAGTTCAAGAGGCTAATCTAACGCCCCTACAGTCACAAATAGTTAAACTTAGATCTCAGCTAGAAAAAGCTGATCCAGCTATTAAAGAAACTCCTCTTCCGGTAGTAGAGATGAATATATTTATTGAAGTTGATAAGTTATAATTATTACAACAACTCAATATAAAAATTATTTACAGATATATGTTTAATTTTTCAGCGTTTAAGCAAAAATTAGAAAAGGTTTTGGATCATACTAAGCTCGAGTTGGGAACATTAAGAACAGGAAAAGCCACTCCTTCATTGTTAGACTCTGTAAGAGTTCAGGTGTATGGAACAACTATGGCAGTTAATGAGCTTGCTAATATTAATGCGCCAGACAACAACATGCTAATTGTGGATCCTTGGGATAAAGGTATTATTGGTGAGATCGAAAAAGCTATTAACAAGGCTGAACTAAACCTAAATCCAGTAGTTGATCGAGACATTATTAGAATAATTATTCCTCCATTAACTGAGGAGATTCGAAAAGATTTGGTTAAAAAAGTTCATCAGAAAGCTGAATCTTCAAAAGTGATGATGAGAACTACAAGAGGTGATGTAAAAAATGAGATTGAGGATCTCGAAGGTCAATCTGGAGTAAGTGAAGATGATATTCGTAGAGATCTTGAGGAGTTAGATAAAATTATGGATGAGTATGAAAAGAAGCTGGAAGAGATAGTTAAAAGCAAAGAAGCGGAGTTGATGCAGATTTAATATTATCATTGGTATTTTCTTATGGATATCTTAATTGTCATTTTTATCATATCTTTTTTGGTGTTAATTCATGAAATGGGTCACTATTTAGTTGCTATTTTAACGGGAACAGACGTAGACGAGTTTGGACTAGGTTATCCCCCCAAATTATTGAATCTTTTCTCTTTTAAGGGCACAAATTTTACTTTAAATGCAATTCCTTTTGGTGGATTTGTTCGGTTGAAGGGAGAATTTATTTCTGGAGAGTCAGTTTTGGAAGACGAAGGAGCTTTTTACAACAAGTCAGCCTTAAAAAGGATGGCGGTAACTTTAGCAGGTGTGACAATCAATATAGTTTTTGCAATCTTTGCTTTTTCTATAGTCTACTCATTCATGGGAATTCCTGTGTCATTAAATAACCAAGCAAGAATAGGAGCTATTGCTCCTGGGTCTCCAGCTGCTGAGGTTAACTTACCTCTTGATGTTAACATTATTGAGATTAAAACTGAAACTAATATTTACAGTATTAATACATTTAGTGATGTGCAGCAAGCGATTGGGGAGAATAAAGGGAAAAATCTTGAGATACTGGTTTCTGGTCAATGTGAAGGATTGAATTGCGAAGATACAACTAGTACCTATTATGTCTATGCTCGTACTGACGAGCAAACTCCAGAAGGAGAGGGATCAATTGGGGTTGGTTTTCTTGAGTCTACTTTTCAATTTTATCCTTGGTATGAGATGCCTTTTAGAGGTACTTGGTTTGGGATGCAGCAGGCGGTTGGATTAGGCTGGATGATTTTAGAAGCTTTAATAGAGATGTTTGTGGGACTGTTTACTAGAGGAGTCTTGCCACAAGATGTTGCTGGCCCAGTTGGAATAATTCACGAAACTCAAAAAGGAAATGTGATTAGTGACAGTTTTTTAGCTAATCTTGGTTTTGCTGGAATGCTCTCTTTAAATTTAGCTATCATGAATTTATTGCCAATTCCAGCTTTAGATGGTGGTAGAGCAATTTTTATTTTGTTGGAAAAGATCATTGGCAAAAAAACTGTAGAAAAAATAGAAAATTACGCTAACATTGGTGGGTTTGCCCTGTTGATTCTCTTAATTGTAGCCATTACTATAAGAGATGTTGGAAATATTATTAAAGGATAGAATTTTGCTGATAGATATATATACTAGGCAAGGGAAGTTTTTTCTGATTAAATACATTTTTTGAGTTATTAACAGTACAATATACATATGACTAAAATCAAAAAACCTCATTTATTTATAGCCTTAATTTTATATGTTTTATCCGCTGGTACTACTTATGCTTTATCATCAGCAATTTTTGGATCTCAGCAAGATACTTCTCAGCAGATACTCTCTGGAGAGGAGCAGCCAACAGCTCTTAGTAGCTTGCTTCAAATAGATCCAACTGCGCCAAAAGATCAGGAGTGCCCTTTAAATGGTGAGATGTTTACTTTAGCTGAAAGAGAAGCATGGGAAAAAAGAAGACCACTTTTTGTAATGATTGAAAACTCACCTGATGCTCGTCCTCAATCTGGCTTAGGTCGCGCTGATGTGGTGTTTGAGGCTGTGGCTGAAGGAGGTGTAACTAGATTCGGCGCAATCTTCTATTGTGATTCTCAGAGAGATGAGGTTACTATCGCACCAGTTAGAAGTGCAAGAACATATTTTGTTGATTGGGCTTCAGGATTTAACTTGCCCATGTATGTTCATGTGGGAGGAGCTAATTTATCTGGTCCAGCTGATGCTTTGGGACAAATTAGACAATATGGATGGAGTCTTCAAACAGATTTAGACCAGTTTTCTATTGGTTATCCAACATTTATTAGAAATAATAATCGAATTCCTGGTAAAAAAGTTGCCACCGAGCATACTATGGAAAGTAGCACCGAAAAATTGTGGGCTGTAGCCGAAGAAAGAGGCTGGACATCAGTTGATCCAGATGGAAATGAATGGTTGGCTGATTATACTTCGTGGGTGTTTGAAGATGAACCATCTCCAGTTGGCAGTGTAAAAAAGATTGCTTATGATTTTTGGAGTGGATATAACCAGTTTTCTGTTGAATGGGAATATGATGAACAATCAAATCGGTTCTTAAGAAATATGGCTGGTGAGCAACATGTTGATCACAATGATGGTTCGAGAATTGATATGGCTAATGTTATTGTGCTTAAAACTGTCGAAAAAGGACCTATTGATGAATTAAAGCACATGCTTTATACAACAGTTGGTAAGGGAAAAGCGTTGGTCTTCAAAAATGGTGATGTGCTAGAAGTAAATTGGTCAAAACCAACCAGGATTAGTCAAATTAGTTTTACCGATAATTCGGGAAAGCCTGTAGAGCTTGCTCGAGGTCCTATCTGGATAAGTGTTTTGGGCCTAGGTAGTGAGGTTATTTACTAGCTTCATTTAAAAAAAGCTCATCTTGTGTTTCTAACATAATCTGAGTAAAATTTGGGTACAATTCACATTAGTTTGACCATATGAGTGATCTTCAAGATATAGTAATTTCTAAAACTAGAGTAAAGATGTTGGAGCTTTTCTTCACTAATTCTGAAGAAATGTATTATGTCCGGGAAATCTCTAGAAGGACTAAGGAACAGGTTAATGCTGTAAGAAGAGAGTTAGAAAGACTGCTTGGTACTGGTTTACTAAAAAGTGAAGAAAGAGGTAATCGCTTGTATTATTACTTAAACAAGAGATATCCCTATTATCAAGAACTTAATCAAATAGTAGCCAAGTCTACAGGATTGGGTAAAAAAATTAGAAGATTTAGAAGAAAATTGGGAAAACTAGAGTTTGTGATGTTTTCTGGAAAGTATACTTCAGGAATTCTTCCAGCTAAAGATGAAGTTGACATGTTATTTGTGGGAGATGTTGTTTTATCTGAACTTAAAGAAATAATAAAAATAGAAGAAGAACAACTTGGGCGCGAAATTAACTATGCTGTTTTTTCTTTGGAGGAGTTTGAGTTTAGAAAAACAAGAAGAGATCCATTCGTACTAGACATTCTTTATGGTTCAAGAGTAATGCTTATTGGTAGCGAAATTGAGTTTACCAATAGACAGATTCCTGGTGTTTCGTAAGTTTTATATTTTCAATTATCTGCCCAAACCTGAATTATGAAAAAAAAGTTTCTAAATAACTATGTTTGTTTTTTCATTTTCGTTTTTGTATTTTTAATTAGTGTTTTTTGGTATTTTTCTTCTAAACCTGGAGTATTTTATTTTTGGGGAAGAAAGATTGATCTAAAACCTAATTACCTTTTTAGTCTTGATTATAAGCCTGGACAGTTTTTAGTATATGAGATTCCTAAACTCGATGCAGAGAATGATAATGAAATGCTAAATAACATTCAGAAGTCTGCATCTTCAAGAATTGATCTCTATCAACATCAAAAAGCCAATATTTCTTTAGAAAAAAAAGATGGACAAACATTGCTTCTTGTTGAGACACTAACATCTATTCCAGAAGAAACACTTAATCAATTACTTACAGTACCTGGCAGACTTAGATTTTTTATTCAAAAAGAAAATATTAGCGAAGAGGAGATGATTTTATCCGATGAGTGGCTTTCAGGCTTTGATTTATTGGATGATGTTTCAGAGAATGACTTGATCTCTACAAAAGCTCAAATTGATTTTCAGACTAAACAGCCAGTAATTTCTCTAGTTTTTAATGACAGCTCAAGAAAAACACTCCTAAAAGAAACTCGCGAAAATATATCAAAAATATTAATGGTGATGTTGGATGACAGTATTGTGTTGATGTCGCCAATCTCAGAACCTATTTTTAATGGAAAAATAGTGATTTCGGGTGGACAATCACTTTTTGAGGCTGAAATTTATGCTGCAATTTTAGCATCCAGCAAATCCTCCACTGTTCCGATTTTATTAGATAAAGAGGTTGAGATTGATATTGAAAAATATCAGATTAGACCAGAATTTTCGTTGTTTGGGCTAATTTCTCTCGACCAATGGCAAGGTCATTTATTTACTGTTTTTGCAATATCGTCTTTATTATTGATCTTGACGATAGTCAGGTACAGGAGTTTGGGGATAGCTGCTTCTTTAGGCATGGTTTTTATTTTTTTCTTAAATTTTGTTTTTATTCGTTTGGCAAGCATCCCAATTAGTTTTGAGTTAGTTATAGCAATAGCAATAACATGGCTTTGGCTATTATCAATAAACTGGTTATTTTTGACCGAGTTGAGATTTCTAGAAGATACTGATATGACTCTCATTGAAGCAGTTAAACAGGTTTTTTCTCCTCATAGAATAATTATTAGAAGGTCTTTGGCAATAATCTTGTTATCAGTTATAGTTATCACCTCAATCTTTAAAAGTAAGTTTTTTGGTTATTATTCGTCAGCGAGTTTTGTCCAAGCTATGCAACAAATTTCAGTTTTTAATATCTTTGTGTATTCAGTTACCGTCTTTTTAATAACTAAATTATTTGATAAGAAATAAATAAAACAATCGTATTTTTGAGCTATGAAACAAACGGTAATCTTTGATATGTTTATGACTCTTTTTAGGTTAAAAGATGCAGAAGCAGGCACTATTGAGGCTATGCCCAAAGCGATAGAAACATTTTTGTCTTTTCTAAGTTTAGGATATAAGGTAGTAATCATTTCAACATCTGACACTCAGAATTCTAGAGAACGATTGCAGTTATTACTTCAAGATTATGAATTAGAAGATGAGGAGATAAAAAAAATTTTAAAGGAGATTGATATCCTATCAATGCAATTCTTTGGTAGTAAGCACACAAAAGAAGCATGGATAGAAGCAATGAAACCATATAAAAACATTGAATATATTTTTGAGGACGGAGAGGCAAAATTACATGCGGCTGGAGAAGCAGCTAAGGAACTTGGCTGTGATCCAGAGCTTTTTACGAGTGTGGCTGATTTTGCTGCTTAAGAAATAATTTTGTTTTTTCAAGCAAAGCTTCTTTTGTATTTAGTTTGGGCTTCTCTAAAACCTGTTCTAGTAAATAATTTAGGATTTCGCCAATTACTTTTCCTGGTTTAAGATCTAGCTGTGAAATAAGATCATTGCCATCTATGGCCAGATCATTTGTATCCATCGGTTGATTAAGTTGTTCGATAATTCGCTCCTTCAACTCTTCTAACCTCCAGCTAGTTTTTTTTGCACCGCTGCCAAGTCTATCTCCTTCTCTTAAATCAAGAATATCATCTATATATTCAAGACCAACTCGCTTAATCATTCTTCTGATGGCTGCATCTGTATCATGGGGCTGGTAGTGAAACATGTGGTATCTTACTAATTTAAACAGCTGTTTTCTTTGATCATTTGAAAGTTTTAACCGTTTGGCAATCTGATCAGCCATACGCGAACTAACAATTTCATGATTGTAAAAAGTTATCTCTCCATTTCTGAGCTGAAATGTTTTGGGTTTGCCGATATCATGCACTAGAGTTGCTAATCGGACGATTGGGTTATTAGAGGGACAATTATCAAGTGAATCTAGTGAATGAGTCCAAACATCTGTGTTGTGATGACCACCTTGCTCAACATTTTTGCATGAAATTAATTCAGGAAGAATAATGTCAAGAAGCCCAGTTTCGTAGAGTAATGTAATGCCTTTTGATGGTTGGGGCGAACTGAGCATCTTTAAAAACTCTGCTTGAATTCTTTCCCAGCTAATTTTTCTGAGTAAATTTGCATGATGTTTTATAGATGCTAATGTTAAAGGTTCTAGTTCAAATTCAAGCTGACAAGACAGTCTGATCGCTCTGAGCATTCTTAGAGCATCTTCCTGGAATCTTTCGTCTGGATTTCTAACCGTACTAATTATTTTCTTAGCAAGGTCTTTTAATCCCATGTGTTGATCTACCAATGAGTAATTTTCAGCTGTTAGTTTTAGTAGAGAAGGAATATCTTGTTGAGAAAAAAATGAGTTTAAAGTATCTGCTTTGACTTCCAACGCCATGGCATTGATAGTGAAATCTCTTCTTTCTAAATCTTGATTAATCGAATCTCCCCAAATAATCTCGTCAGGACGTCTAAAATCAGAATACATACCCTCAGATCTGTAGGTGGTAATCTCAAATGGAGGAGGTTCTACGTTTTTAACTTTTAAAACAACTTGAGCATTGTTTGCCTGAGAGCTTAGGGAAGTATGAATTTTTGATGCATTGGCTAAGTCAATAATTCTACTGCTTCTTGGTTTTTCTTGAAAGTTTGTTCTTGTAGCAATATTCTCTTTTGGAAGAAAAAATCCTTCTGCAACAATATTTGCATTAAGGTTCTGATAGGAAATACCAACCATTCCAAACTCATTTGTGTAGAAACTATCAGGAAAAACTTGCTGTATTTGCTGTGGGGTGGCATTAGTAGTAAAGTCATAATCTACAATTTCATGATAACCGAGAACAGTTTTAGATGTATTTTCTTTGGTTTGAATAGTTGTAAGAGAGTTAATCAATAAATCTCTGACTGCTCCACCAACTAAATAAGCTTCATAACCAGCCTTATGCATTTTCCATAAAACGAAGGCAACTTCATAGGGAATTGAGATTTCGATCTGCATGATCTTGATTATAGCAGTGTCATTATAGTTAAAACTAGTTTAAAACTCACCCTTCACAATCTATTTATTAATATTTACACTAAACAAACATGCAATGGAAACTTTCAAATACAGCCCCAATTGATGATATAGATGAGTTACTACAACAAGTATTAGCTGAGAGAGGTATTGAAGACAAAAAAAAGTTTATGTCTCCAGTTTCGCCGCTTGAGATTAAACCAAAACAGTTAAAAATTAATTTATCTCAGCTAAAAAAAGCCAAGCAAAGGATCGAGCGAGCTATTAAGAATCAGGAAAAGGTTCTAATCTTCGGTGATTATGACGCAGATGGTATTACAGCCACCAGCATTGTTTGGTTAACATTAAAAAAGCTAGGGTTGGTTGCACAACCATTTATTCCAGATCGATTAAAAGATGGTTACGGTATTTCACAAAATACTCTTGAGAGGTTGTTTAAAACTAAGAAACCCGATGTAATCATCACTGTGGACAACGGAATTGTGGCTCATCAGCCTCTTAAATGGGTGCAGAACCAGGGAATTGATGTAATAGTGACAGATCATCATCAACCGTTAAAAACAGAGCCACCAGCATTTGCGCTGGTTCACTCAACAAAAGTAAGTGGAGCAGCTGTGGCTTGGATGTTGTGTAGAGAATTAGCTCCAAATTTTTCTAAACAGTTGCTTGATTTAGTGATGATTTCAACCATTTCAGACCAAATGAGATTAGTCGATGAAAACAGAAGCATTGTTAAATATGGACTCGAACTGATAAAAAAAGAGCAAAGAGCTGGCATTAAGGCACTACTTGAGAAATCATCTTTGGATCCCAAGCAAGTAAGTGTTGGTATGATTGGTTTTGGCCTTGCGCCAAGGATTAACGCTGCTGGAAGGATATCACAAGGATTGATGGCTGTTAGATTGCTCTGTACTCAAGAAGCTGAGTCGGCTGCAAGAATCGCGACAAAATTAATTGAGCTGAATCAAGAGAGGCAAGATTTAACCATCTCTCAACTTGACGAAGCTGAATCACTTATCGATCAAGAACATAATGAATCAGTAATTTTTGTGAGCTCGCCAAATTTTCATGAAGGGATAATAGGTCTTTTAGCTGGTAGATTAACAGAAAAATATTACAAGCCCAGCATTGTGGTTGCTTCAGATAGAACAATTGTGAAAGCGTCAGCAAGAAGTGTCTCAGGTGTAAATATCACTGACTTAATTAAAAAAGCAGATCATTTTTTGCTTAGCGTTGGAGGGCATGAGTTAGCAGCTGGTTTTAGTGCTTCATTTGAAAATTTAGATAAAATTAAGAAGCTTCTTGAATCAGAGGCGAAAAAAATCATTTCTCCCGAACTTCTCATACCATCGTTAAAGATTGATGCTCATGTTAGCCACTCTTTATTATCAGCTGAAACGGTTAGTAGATTAGATTTGCTTGAACCTTATGGGCTGGGAAATAGAGAACCGGTAATCCTGCTTTCAAAGCTCAGGGTTGTCGATAAAAAAATAATAGGAGGTGATCATCAACATCTAAAAATATTGCTTCAGTCTGATTCTAGACCAACGGAAAATTTTTATGCTTTGGGTTGGAGAATGGCACAAAGAGAAAATGATCTAGTCAATGTTGAGTATATTGATCTTGTTTGTTCTTTAGAAATTAATGCATGGAATGGGAGGAAATCTGTTCAAATAAGACTGAGGGACTTTCGTCCCTCAGTCTGATAGATGTAATAATCTTTAAACTTTAGAGAAACTTTTCGATCTTCTCGACAAAGTCTTCATATGGAGCTGCTCCAGGAATGAGTTCATACTCACCGTCTTGAGACATAATAATAATGTTTGGGGTGCCACCGATACCAATGGCTTTTCCGCCAGCAATATCATCCTCAATGTCTTGAGTAAACTCTTTATTAGTTACACACTTCTCGATCTCGGCTTTATTGTAACCTAGAGATTCGACAAAACTCATTAAGCTGTCTTGATTCATCATGGTGCTATCCGTTGAGAGTTTTTCAAAGTAACCATTCACAAAGTTCCAGAATGCTTCATTCCCATTATTGGCTGCTAAACATTCACTTGTTTCAGCAATAGTTCTTGATGGTCCTGAAGGACTTAATAAAAAATGTCTATATACCCATGCTACTTCATTGGGGTAATCAGCAACTAACTGCTTAAGTGTTGGGTGGACTCTAGCGCAATATCCACAGCTAAAGTCAGAATACTCAATTAAAGTAACTTTTGGATTTTTAGCGCCCAGAATGTGATCTTTATCTGTCAATTCAGGAGTTTTATCAAGAGATTTCTCAGGAGCTTGAGCAGTAGTCGGATTTTCAGCAGTTACTGGATTATCAGAAATTTGTTTAGAGAATTGATTTGTTCTCCAATAAGATCCTCCCAAAAATCCAGATACAAAAACGGATATAATCAGCATTATAAGCATAAAGTTGTTATTGAGAGTGTCTAAAAAACTATTTATTGGACCATTATTATTTGCCATACTTTTCTTTGATAATTTGTATTTAATAATTTAAATAATATAACAGATGAAACCGAAAAGATGTTGGACAGCTTACGAAAAAAATCAGTTATTGAAGTATAGCATTCCATTACTAAACTTGGATAGATATGAAGAAAAGCCTGTGGAGTACATTACAGGCCATTGTGAGTTTCATGGAAATGATTTTTTAGTTAATGAGGGGGTGTTAATACCTAGAATCGAGTCTGAAGGATTGGTTGTTTTTGCCAAAAACTGGATACTTGAACAAAATTTCCAAGAAGAAATCTCAATGATAGATGTTGGCTGTGGAAGTGGCTGTATTGGTATTTCATTATTTCTTGAATTAATAAAAGCTGAGTTTCACTTTCACAAGCTTGTTTTAGCAGATGTTTCATCAGCTTGTATAAGTATTGCATCTTTAAATGCGAAGAGACTTGTTGAAGACAAAGACTTTAGTAAACTCCGAGTTATTCAATCAGATCTGATGGCGAACGTTCCTCATCAGAAATATCAACTGATCTTAGCGAATCTGCCTTATGTTCCATCTCCTTTACTTGTAAACCTTGATCCATCGGTAAAATATTACGAGCCAGATCTAGCTTTAGATGGAGGCGATGATGGACTAGTGTTAATTAGAAAATTTTTGTCTCAAGCTGTTGAGTATTTGTCTGATAATGGAGTGATATTTTTAGAGATTGATGCAAGATCAGAAATTTCTACAGATGGTTTAGGATTGACCGATTCAGCTTGGAAATATGAGGTTATCAAGGATGAGTTTGGCCGACAACGATATGTCATGATAGGGAATCACTTGAAGAAAGAGTAGTAATTGTATCTTTTTTAGATCCTGATTAAAATGAAATGATTATTCTTCTTAAGATTGCTTAAGGAATAATTATAAATCGAGATTTCAAGGGAATCCCCTTTGATGTGACACAGATAAATATAAATTATCATTAACATTGTTAAAAAATTTATTATGATTACAACACTTATTATTTACCTCAAAAAATTTTTTAGTTGGCTGATACGGGTTTGGAAAAGTCTGGCATTATTTATTGGTTCTTGGATAATGGCATTGATTATTATTTTTCTGATAGCGATTATTTCATACTCTGGGCAAGTTGATGATTCTACTCAGCTGGGTTTGTCAAGAAAGGTTATCTATGAGGGATCAGAAAAAGAATTAGCAGTGGTAAGAATGTCGGGAGAGATTGCAAGCGCAACCTCAGAAAGTGTCTGGGATTTTAACCCTTATGCTATTACTCCAACCAATGTTCAGTCTTTGACAAAAAAACTGTCAGAACTCGATAATGTTAAGGCAATAATCTTAGTTATAAATAGTCCCGGTGGTTCAGTCGCTGCTTCAGAAGATATTTATCAACAGCTAAAAATACTAGCTGAAGTCAAACCTGTTTATGCATATTTTGAGGAAACCGCTGCTTCTGGAGGTTATTACATAGCGCTACCCGCAAGAAAGATTTTTGCTTCAATCCCCACTATTACTGGTTCTATTGGAGTAATTGCCTATGATTTAGATATTTCTGGACTGATGGAAAAAACTGGTGTGAAGATTGATACTCATCAATCGGGTGTACTCAAGGATTTTGGTTCGTATACTCGACCTTCTACAGAACAAGAAAAGGAGATTTTTGAATCAATTATTTATGACTCTTATCAGCTATTCGTTGATAGGATTGAAGAAAATAGAGAGTTAGATAGAGATGAGATTATCAGGATAGCTGATGGTAGAGTCTATTCAGCCAAACAAGCAAAGGAGAACGGATTAATTGATGAGTTGGGATCACTTTATGAAGCAATTAATTCTGTTTCAACTGAACTTGAGCTATCTAAACCAACAGTGGTTGAGTATTCACTCGAATCTAATATCTTTTCAGGATTACTTGGATCATCCATCAATAGTCTTGCTCCAGCATCACTATTTCAAAAAAATCTACTCAATAATAAGTCAGGTTTATATTATTATTAGTACTCTTTTTTCTCTCTTAAAATAAGTACTAGACAGAATAACATAATACTCATACTCATCAGTAAGAAACTGTCTGGATAACTTGATGCCAAAAGTAAACCTCCGATAAAGGGACCGGCTATATTGGCTAGACTATCTAAAGAATTAGCCACTCCGATTATTGCACCTTGTTCATCGTCATTAACACTTCGAGAAATATCACCCATCATTAGTGGATAATTTAATCCTGCTCCAGTGGCAAATAGGATAATCGCAGGATATTGCCAGATAAATGAACTTGAAAACAAACTTAATAGTAGGCTAATTATCATCAGAGAAACTCCAGCTCTTTCAAGCTTTCTTTCACCGAATCGATCAATTAATTTTGGGATTAATAATCCTCGAAAGATGACATTAGTTAAACCGATGGTCGTGAGAACTAATCCAATTTGCTGGGTAGTTGCTGAGTATTTAATATCTGCATAAACTGAAAAGCTTCCAGAGAATAAAGCCATGGCTAAAGCATAACAACCAAATTCAATTAACTGCTGATTTACTTTTTTATCAGTAAGGTAGTGTTTGATTCTATCGAGATCAATTAGTTTTATTGATGATAGTTTAAATGTAGAAGTCTGTTTTTTGACAGTTTCCGGTAGGGTAAAAATGGTCAAAAGAATTGAGATGAAAGCTATTCCCGAGGCAATAAATGAAGGTAGAGCATAGCTTGTTTGAGCTAATGTTCCTCCAATAATTGGACCGATCATAAATCCAAAGCCAAAGGCTGCTCCGCTGACAGCAAAAACTTTACTTTTCTCCTTTTGGGAAGTTATATCCGATAAATATGCTTTTGCGATGGTAGCATTACTTCCTAAAAGTCCATCTAGGATTCTTGAAAGAAATAGCATCCATAGCGAGTTGGCAAAACCCAATATCAAGAAACTAACTAACGTTGCCACTTGGCAAATAAGCAATAGTGGTTTTCTTCCAAACCTATCACTTAAAGTGCCAGCAATTGGAGCACTAATAAACTGAAAAAATGAAAATGTAGTTAACAATAATCCAATGACAAAGGGTGAGGCACCCATTTCTTTAGCCATGAAGGGTATGAATGGAAGAATTAATGAAAAGCCCAATACCTCAGTAATCAAGATTAAAAATATGGTGAAGTGTTGTTTAGTGAGTGTCATTCAAATAATTCCTTAGTAAAAATAACTTGCCAACCGTTGTGCGGTTGGCAAAGAAATGATCCCGGGCTAGGATTCGAACCTAGAATGACAGGGTCAGAACCTGTAGTGATGCCATTTCACTACCCGGGATTCTAAATTGTCTGAGTTACTGATTATAAAGCAAATCTAAGGTTTTTTTAAGAATTGACTGCTATTCTTGTTAATGAATAGTTTGTTAATTAATTAATTATCAAAAATGAAAATGGATAGTGGTATTCTAATCCTAGAAGATGATAAATTGTTGGCAGAGGCAATTAAGAAATCATTGGCGGAAAAGTACTCAGGAACTGTTTACATTACGCACACTCTAGATCAAGCTTATGAAGTTACTGATAACAAAAAAATTGAGTTATTATTAGCCGACTGGATACTGCCAAATGGAGAAACCTCTTTAGAATTTATCGAGTATA
>Ga0123335_1000079_pt1 | contig 134521 bp, 103 predicted proteins | sample BiotimSIPDNA_2_FD_89707 | JGI IMG/M metagenome (GOLD analysis project Ga0123335, IMG submission 89707) | Anaerobic biogas reactor microbial communites from Washington, USA - Biogas_R2 time_0 SIP DNA | ecosystem: Engineered > Bioreactor > Anaerobic > Unclassified | place: Washington, USA... | reverse complement strand
TAAGGCTTTTTCGCGTGGAGACTACCGAATAGCGACCATCATTTCGAGTCAGCCCCGTTATGACCACTTCGATACCTCTCCGTGTCTATCTCAACACGTTTTTATCTCCCGCGGCTAAAAAAACCGCTCAGAAAAACCTGAGAATTTGGGGAGAAAACGTGGGGAGAACAAGCTAAATTTTCAACTGTAAAATACCGAAAAAACCCGCTACGTATAAGGCTTTTTCGCGTGGAGACTACCGAATAGCGACCATCATTTCGAGTCAGCCCCGTTATGACCACTTCGATACCTCTCCGTATCCTGCTCACGGAGGACGCATCCGCTCAATGAGCAAAGATATTATACCACATCTCCACAGAAAAGTCAACGGTACCGTAATATTATACAGGCTTTCCAAATCCATCCCCGCGCCATCGGCCTCTACGGCTGAGGCGGCTGCATCAGACGGATGAGAAATCCTACCCTCCCAGCTCCCCCGCAAGCCTGCGGTACTCCGTCGGCGACTTCCCCGTCACCTCGCGAAACTGCCGCGAGAAGTGGTAGATGTTCCCATACCCCACAGCCCGCGCGATCTCTCCGACACTCATCGACGTCTCGCGCAGCAGACCCCGCGCGACCTCTACCCGCCGGAACGTCACGTACGCGATCGGCGACATGTCGATGATCGAACGAAACGACCGGCACAGCGTTGTCTTGTTCACGCATGCGTAGCGGGACAGTCCCTCCAGCGTGAACTTTTCTGCGTAGTGCGTGTCGATGTACCCCTTGACCGCCGAGATATCCACGCTTCCGACCATGACCGCGCGCGGCGGGACATAGTGCAGGTCAGCTTCTTGCACCTTTGTCTCCTCCGTACCGTTAATCACCAGTGTCAGCAGTGTCTGCAGTATCACCGACAGCGTTTCCTCAGATGCGTTGCGCAGCAGCGCGTCGATCATCCCGTCAGCGAGTTTCCGCAGCGTCTCCATATTCCTCACACGACAGAGCATCGGCAGCTTCTTCAGCTGTTTCACCAGCGCCGGGTCACTCAACTCAAACTTGCAGTCGAGCGCCACGTTATAGGAAAACTTTGTCGGCTGCGGAATATTTTCCAGTACACACAGTACGTGCATCCGAGCAGGAGATACCAGCACCACCTCGTCCTCACCCGGTATAAAAACCTTTCCGCCGGACAGCAGCCGGATCTCCGGCGACGCGGGCAGAAAAATCTGGTAGAAGTCATGCCGATGCTCCCCGGCTCCCTGCGTATAGGTACGCAGATAGCGCGCGAGATACAACACACGCGGCATTTCCATAACAATCCCTCCCCCGTTCATCCGCAGCATTATTCATATTATACACCCGCAGAGCGTAAAAGTAAAGCGGACATTTATATAAGGGATGGATTTTCATCCGATAGTATCAGTATTTACGCGAAATCCAATAGAAATACAGATGGAATTGTGATAACCTATAGTATAGAATACCGGCTTGCAGGATTCAGAAAGTCCGGGATAACATGTTTTAATATTTTGAAAAGAGGAATCATATATGACAATCGGATTTGGTGTAATCGGCTGCGGCGCGGTCGGCGCATGGCACTGCATCGCGATACAGGACGCCTACAACTCCCCGCATATCACGGATAAAGCGCAGCTCATCGGCGTAACGGACGCTTTTGATGCCTCCGCGCAGAAATATTCCGAGCGTTTCGGCGTCCCGGCGTTCAAAACCGTCGAGGATATGCTCGCCTGCCCGGACATCCATTGCGTGGACATCTGTACCCCCAGCGGTCTGCATGTCGACCTTGCCGTCAAAGCTGCGCAGGCCGGAAAGAACGTCCTCATCGAGAAACCCATGGCGCTTACCGTTGAGGACTGCGACCGCATCATCCGCGCAGGTGATGAGAACCGCGTCAAGATCGGCGTCGTGTTCCAGTCGCGTATGCACGAGTCTGCCAGGATACTCAAGAGAATTGTAAACGAGGGGCACTTAGGGAAGATCATCACCGCCGACGTGTTCATGAAATACCACCGCTCGCCGGAATACTACCTGCAGGGCGGTTGGCGCGGAACATGGAAGATGGACGGCGGCGGCGCACTGATGAACCAGGGCATCCACAGCGTTGACCTGCTGCAGTGGCTGGCGGGACCGGTGAAATCCGTCAGCGCGTATGCCCGCACGCTGCGGCATGCGATTGAGGTCGAGGATACCGTCGTGTCGATCGTGGAATTCGAGTCCGGCGCGCTCGGAATGATTCAGGCAACGACAGCGATCCACCCCGGCTATCCGCGGCGGCTGTCGATCTCCGGCATCGACGGAACCGTGACAATCTCCGACGACTCCTTTGTCGAGTGGGACATCAAGGACTATCCGAAGCCGGATGAGATCTTGCTGGGGAAACCTGCGGACAACGGCGCATCCGACCCGATGAGCTTCAGCACGCAAGGCCATCAGGCGCACATCGAGGATATGGTCGACGCGATCGTGAACGATCACGACCCGTTGGTATCGGCGCGTGAGGGCCGGAAGTCGGTGGAGCTGATCCGCGCGATCTACGAAAGCTCACAGCAGGGCAAGCGTATCGATTTCTGAAAATAAAATACAAAAGACCCCTTGCGCGACCGGCCCGGATGTGGTATCCTGTCGGTGGAACAGGAGGATTTTTATGAATACACGTGAACGCTTTGTCCGTACGCTGACGGGACAGGAGGTCGACCGCGTTCCATTTATGAAGGTCTTCGGCGTGACAGCCGCGACACTGCCGACATGGGTGGAGAAGTATCCGTCGCTGCCGGAATATATCGACGAGCTGCTGCAGTTCGAGGGCGGCTACCGCGGATGGCGGATCACGCCGGTGAACTTCTGGCTGTGCGGCACGCCGGCGGAAACGGTGCTGTCGGAAACCGACCGGGAGCTTGTACTGCGTCTGGGCGACGGAACGGTCACGCGGCGGCTCAAGCACGGCGACTACCATGCGCACACTCTTGAGTACCCGGTCAAAACGAGGGAGGACTGGGACCGCATCAAGAGCTGCTGGCTCGACCCGGATGACCCGCGGCGCTTCCCAAAGGACTGGTGCAACTATGTGGATCTGTACCGGAACCGTGAGTTCCCTCTGCAGCTCACCTGCGGCGGAGTCTACGGGTTCCTGCGCAAGATGCTGGGCGACGAAGCGCTATGTTACGCGTTCTACGACGACCCGGAGCTGGTGCATGATATCACCGGGACGTATGTGACGATGCTGCTGCGGCTGTGGGAGCGGATGTGCGCGGATGTGGAGTTCGACCTGATCGAAAGCTGGGAGGATATGGCGTCGAAGACCGGCTCGATTGTCGGTCCCGGAACGTTTGAGGAGTTTCTGGCGCCGCAGTTTCGCCGCATCCGTGCGTTTGCCGACGCACACAGGATCCCGATCGTTCTGGTGGACTCGGACGGGAACATCGACCGGCTGGCGACGTGGATGTACGGCGCGGGCGTCAACGCGATGTACCCGTTTGAGGTCGGCGCGGGGTGCGACATAGAAGGAACGCTGGACGCGCTGCCGGGGATGGGCGGTATCGGAGGCTTGGAGAAGGACGCGTGCGCGCACGGGAAAGCTGCAATCGACGCACAGCTCGAACGTGCGCGGCGGCTCATCCGCCATGGACGCATCATCCCGGGGCCGGACCATTTCGTTTTAGAAAACGTACCGTTCGAAGGCTACCGCGACTTCATGCGCGGCCTGCGCAATGTGATCCTGACGACGAAGCCGGGTTACTGAGCAAAACCCCTCTCACTTGTTTTTGTGAGAGGGGTTCATTCTCTTAAAACAGGCTGTCGTACATCGGCAGCGGGTCAAATATGCCGCCGGAACGTCTGTAGAACTCCGCGTCAAGGTGATAGAGCCCATCGCACGGTGTGACCCACGCGGCGTCGCGGTACGGAAGTGCGGAGACCATCTTCTCCCAGTTCGCGTAATACTGGTGGCCGTTGGACTCCAGCAGCCCCACCCTGAGTCCCGGCAGCGGCGCCAGTCTCGCGGCGAAGTTTTTATTGAGGTCGACCTGAGCGGCGTTGACGGTGAGGTCGGCGCAGAAGCACGGGATTCCGTGTTTCCCCGCGACCGCCGCCATGTCAAACGTGACGCTCATGGTCTTGGCAATGGGTTTGAGCGCAAACGCCCGGTAGCCCATGTCGATGCGCGCGGCGACATCCTCGGCGGAGTGTGCGCTCTCATCGGCGGCGAGACGTACCGGCAAGTCGGAGACGTCGATCGGCGCGTTCTCAGGGAACGGCTCCTCCATGACCGCGATGCGCTCGAGCATCCCGATATGGTCGGCGTGGTCGAGCAGACGCAGCAGACGATCCTTCGTATCGTACCGCCCGTTCGCGTCAAGGTAGTACGGGATATGCCCGTTTTCCGCGTGGATACACGGAACATCCTTCAACGCGTTGTGAATCTCGCTTAAGCGGCGCATATCCCACGCGAGCATCTTCTCCGGGTCGTTGTCGTGTTCCGGGTCGGAGCCGATCTTCACCTTGAGGAAGAAGCTCCCCGCGTCCACCTCACGCAGCAGGTCTTCCATGCTGACGGTGTAGGTGATCAGCGGGATCGCCGCGAGCTTATCGTGGCGGGTGCTCATATACGGCTTCGCGGCGTCCGGGATCAGTTGGTCAAACGACAATCCCTTCTCACGTGCGTAAAGAATCCACGCGGCGGAGTCGAGCGCTACGAGCGCGCCGAGTACGAAAGTCTTGCGCAGCTCCGGCAGTCCGGTAACCTGCCGTCCGTATTCCATAACGCGGGGCAGGATGGTACGAATCAACTGATCGGGCGTATCGAACTCGAACCCGCGCGCGAGCTGGCAGGCGTAGTCGGAGATCAGATACATCGCGGCATTTCCGCCGGACGTTGAAAACTTATTGAACACGGCGGGGTCGGACCACAGGATACCCTGATTGGAAAGCCCGGTTGCCTCGGTACCTGCGTCGCCGGTCAGATGCACGGCGGTATTCCACATCGGCCGCGCGTTGTACTTGCCCTTGAACGCGAAGACCGCCTTGAGCGGCTCCGCAATATACTCGATGGCTGCGTTCCTGATGCGCATGAAAATCCTCCTTACATGAGATATATTTTCTTCGCCGCGGCGGCGTAGCCCTTCTCAAACATATAGCCGTCATATCCGGGGTTATCGTCGGGAATTTCGCACAAGCGTACATACCCGCCGCCCTCTTTTCGCGAGAGCCGTCCGGCGAGCATGATCATGATTGCCTCGAAGACTTCCTCCATATCGGCGAGTCCCGATGCCTTGCGGTCGCCGGTCTCCATAAAGGTGCAGATGTTGTCGAGCATCGGCTTGTACGCGCCGGTACCGTCAAGGACACGGGTACCCTTGGTGGTCATGACAGTCATGAAGCACGGCTGCCAGACGCCGTGGGTGATCGTATAGACGGCAGTCGCGCCGCAGCGGTAGAGCACGCGGTAGGTTTCGGCATGGATGCCGTGCGCATCGGTGGCTCCGATGTAGGCGCAGGACTCCGCGCCGCCCAGGATGCCGCCGATGAACTCGGTGGCATGGATGGCGTAGTTGAACTCGTCGACGCCGCAGGTGCAGTAGACGGAGAGGATTTCACCGCGCGTCGCCGGGTCTTCGGCGGCAAACTTCTGTGCGTCATAGGCGTACCGCAGGCTGGAGCTGCCGACGACGGTCGCACCGTCCGCGATGAGCCGGCGGAGTTTCTTTATATCGCGCATGTTGCCGACGGTGGGCTTGTCGATGAACACGGGCTTGCCGGCTTTGATCACAGGCAGCGCGTGGGGGATGTGCTTGTCCCAGTTGCAGTCCTGGACGAAGACGATATCCGACATCGCGGCAAGTTCCTCCAGCGATTCGCAGCGTTTCTCCAGCCCGGCACGCTCTACAAACGCTGCGACCTCGTCGTCGCCGCGGAAGCCGTCGTTGTAGACGGCGACGTACCGTGCACGGTTCTCTTTGGACAGAATCTCAGAAAATGCCTTCGGATGCGAGACGTCGATGCTGCAAACACCGATACGGATCATAAATAAACACTCCCTGACAATAGTATTGGTTACAGTATAGCGCAAAAGCGCGGGTTTGGGAATACCCAATCCTGTGCTTTTTTTGCTCTTTCGTAAACTTATACTTCCATAATGACCGGAAGGATCATCGGGCTGCGCTGGGTCTTGCTGTAGAGAAAGCTCGAGATATCTGACTTCAGCTCGCTTTTGATAGCCATCCAGTCGGTGATGCGATCCTCCTGGCACTTCTTGAGCACGTTCAGGACACGGTGCTTCAGCTCGTCCAACATCTCCTCGGACTCGCGGACATAGATGAACCCGCGGGAGACGATATCGGGGCCGGAGATGAGCGAGCCGTCGTCGGAGGACAGCGTCAGTACGAGGACGATCAGGCCGTCCTGCGACAGGTGCTTTCTGTCACGCAGCACAACGCTGCCGACATCGCCGACGCCGAGACCATCTACCAGCACTTTGCCGGACGGGACGATCGCGCCGAGCTTTGCACCCTTCTCGGAGATCTCGAGCACTCTGCCGTTCTCACTGATGAAGATGTTTTCGTCCGGCACGCCGACGGAGTGGGCAAGCTGGGCATGGGCCTTGAGGTGGCGGTACTCGCCGTGTCCGGGCATAAAATACGTCGGATGCGTAAGGGAGAGCATGATCTTCAGCTCCTCCTGCGACGCGTGGCCGGAGGCATGTACCTCGGCCATATTGGAGTAGACAACGTCGGCACCCTGGCGGACGAGTTCATTGATGACGCGGTAGACGGCTTTCTCATTGCCGGGGATGGTGGACGCGGCAAGGATGACGCGGTCACCTGCGCCGATGTTGATCTGCCGGTGTCCGGCGAAGGCGATGCGGTAGAGCGCGGACATGCTCTCGCCCTGGGAACCGGTGGTCAGCACGCAGATCTTATTCTTCGGGTATCTTCCGATGGCGGACAGCTCGATGAGTACGCCGTCGGGGATTTCAAGGTAACCGAGGGATTTGGCAACATGGAGAATATTCTCCATCGACCTGCCCGATACGGCAAGCTTGCGTCCGTACTTATGGCAAATCCAGATGACCTGCTGCATTCTGTGGACATTGGACGCGAAGGTCGCGATGATGATGCGCTCATCGCAGTTTTTGAACTGCGCTTCAAGGGTCTCGCCGACATGTTTCTCGGACATGGTGAAGCCGGGCTTCTCGACGTTGGTGGAGTCGGAAATGAGGAGCAGCACGCCCTGTTCTCCGTACTCACCGAAACGGGTGAGGTCAATCATCTTTCCGGCGACGGGAGTGGGATCGATTTTAAAGTCTCCGGTGATGATGATGTTGCCGAGCGGGGTGGAAACGGCGATGGCGGCGGAGTCGGGAACGGAATGGTTGGTACGAATGAGTTCCACGCCGAAGACGCCGAGTTCGAAGAAGTCGCCGGGGCTGACGGTGATCATCTCGGCGGAGTTGAGCAGCTTATGTTCTGCGAGCTTGGGCCCGAGGATGCCAAGGGTCATCGTGGTGCCGTAAATGGGAACGTTGATTTTCCGGAGGAAGTAGGGAATCGCGCCGATATGGTCTTCATGTCCGTGGGTGAGGACGATGGCGCGCACCTTCTCGCGGTTTTTCTCGAGGTAGGTGATATCGGGGATGACGAGGTCGATGCCGAGCATTTCCTCATCGGGAAAAGCAACGCCGCAATCGACGATCATGATATCGTCGCCGTACTCGATGACGGTCATATTTTTGCCGATTTCACCGAGGCCGCCGAGGGGTATGATTTTGAGTTTTTCTGACATAGTGACTCCTTAAGATGTAAGTATTGAAACTGTAGAAGGTAGTTTTTAAGTATGTGGGAGCTTGAAACGAGGCGCACGCGACCGGCTACATCCCGACGAACGACTTGAGCAGCGACAGAAAATCGACCGGTTTGTTGTAATAGGCGATGATTCCGTCGGCGACAGCTTTTGCCAGCGCGTCACGGTTTTCCGTGAGGAACGCAGAGCCGCCGGGGTTGTCATGGAAGTCCAGCTCGACGAGGACACAGGGCGCTTTTGTCTTCGTGACCTCGTACAGCGTGGAGGAATACTTGATTCCACGGTCGCCGCTGGGTGTGACGACAGAGACGGCGGAATAGACGCACGCGGCGAGACGGCGCGAAGGATAGTCGCGCATCCGGATATAGACTTCGCATCCGCGCACGACAGCGTCGGTTCCGGCGGCGTTGGAGTGGAGAGCGACGTGGATACCGGAGCCTGCTGCGTTGGACGCATCGACGGCTTCTTTGACGGTCAAGTTGGGGTCGTTGCGCAAGACGGTGAAGTCGTCGGGGAGGTGCTGCCCGATGAGGTCGGCGATGGCGTTCATGTTGTCGCGCTCGGTAGTCACACCGTCGGCGTAGATGTTGCCGGCCTGAGTGGACGGACTGAGGAAGACAATGCGTGCGGGCAGGGTCATGTAACGGCCGTAGAGGGAGACTGTGAACGCGGCAAGCGCGAGCACGATGCACCCGGCGGCGGTCAAGGCAATTCTGAGCTTTTTATTCATCACTTATACCTGTGTTCCATAGAGATCGAGCAGATTTTCGGCGCAGCGGATGCCGTCGACGGCAGCGGAAAGGATCCCTCCGGCATAGCCCGCACCCTCGCCGCACGGAAATAACCCGCGCACGCCGACACACTCGCACCGCTCTCCTCTGAGGATACGCACGGGGGAGGAACTGCGCGTCTCGGGTGCTGTGAGCACGGCGTCGGGCATCGCGAAGCCTCGGATACGGCGGTCGAAGTCGAGGATGCCCTGTTTCATCGCAGAAATGACAAAACCGGGCAGCACGCATGTGAGGTCCGTCGGAGTGACGCCGGGGAGGCAGGACGGTATAACACTCCCGAAGCCCGCGGAAGGTCGGCCCGCGATAAAATCCCCGACGGTCTGTGCGGGCGCACAATAGCCGCCCACTTGATACGCCGCGGCCTCGATCGACCGCTGCAGTGCGACACCCGCGAGAGGATGGTCGGATGGAAAGTCCTTGACCCCGACGCCGACCAGGACGGCGGCATTCGCGTTGACGCCGTCGCGCGCGTAGGTGCTCATACCGTTTGTGACGGTGCGGCCCGGTTCGGACGCCGCCGCGACGACGGTCCCGCCCGGACACATGCAGAAGGTATAGACGCCGCGCCCGTCGGAGCTGCGTGTCGAGAGCTTATAATCCGCCGCGCCGAGTCTCGGATGTCCGGCAAAGGTGCCGTACTGCGCACGGTCAATCAAGCTCTGCGGATGCTCGATGCGCGTGCCGACGGAGAAGGGCTTCTGTGTGATGGTAACGCCGCGTGACAGCAGCATCTCAAACGTATCCCTTGCGGAATGTCCCGGCGCAAGGACGGCATAGCGGGCATCCGTCGGTTCCTCTCCGAGTGACAGCCTTGTGAGCGCACCGTCATGGACGCGGATATCGGTCAGCGTCGTCTCGGGACGAAACTCACCGCCCAGACGGATGATCTCGCGGCGTATCCCCGCGACGACGTCCGGCAGGCGGTCGGTACCGATGTGGGGTTTATAGTCCCAGAGGATCTCGCTCGGCGCGCCGAAGCGGACAAAAGTCTCGAGGACATCGGATGCGCGCGGGTTGGAGATGCCGGAGCTGAGTTTTCCGTCGGAGAACGCACCCGCGCCGCCCTCTCCGAACTGTACATTGGAATTCGGGTCGAGCGGCCCGCCGCGGAAGAACCGCGCGACATCCTCCCGGCGTTTCTCTACGGGACGTCCGCGCTCGCAGAGGATCGGACATACGCCGGCGCGCGCGAGGGTCAGCGCGGCGAACAGTCCGGCAGGCCCCGCGCCGATGACGAACGGATGCGTCGGGAGCGTGTATGTACGCTGCCCGCGTACAGGCTCGGTGAAGACACTCACACCCGGACGCTTCGACGGACGCTTGCTCTCCGCCGCGACGGTGAATACAAAGCGGATATCCCTCTTATGCCTGGCGTCGATTGCCCGGCGTAAAATGCGTACACTCAATACAGGTACGCCGCACTTTCTTTCGGCGGCGTCCCTGAGCATGGATTCCGTATAATCAAGTGGTAAAGTCAGATCAGTAATTCGCAGCAGGCAGGAGATAGGAAGCCCTCTATTCTATATCGGAGCATAAGTGTTTTGTGACACGGTGAACGCGGATGCCCACGCCCAGTGAAGATTGAAGCCGCCGCAGTCTCCGTCGACATCGACGATCTCCCCGGCGAAGTACAGACCGGGGCAGACACGCGACTGCAGCGTATCGGTCAGCTCACACGCGGGAACACCGCCGGAGGTGACCTGCGCAAGCTCCCATGCGGCGGAACCCTTCGGGTGAAAGCGCCAGTCCCGCAGCAACCCCGCAAGTGTACGGAGCGCCGCCGGAGACAGCGCCGACACGGGGTCGGTCAGCGCGCCCGGATATGCCGTCCGCAGCAGCACCGTCGCGGCACGCTTGGGGAGCAGTCCCGCAAGAAAGTCCTCGACCGCACGCGTGGGCATCTTCGCCGCACGGTCACAGAGCATCTGCAAGGTATCCGCCGCGTCCGGCAGCAGGTCAAGGCGTAAAGTCGTGTCCGGCAGACGTACGGCGTCGCGGGCGAGGTCGAACACGCAGATGCCGGAGAGCGCGCGGTCGGTAAACTGCACCTCGCCGGACGTTCTGCGCACGGCCTGATCGCCGCTGAGCAGTGTGACATCCGCGCGCAGCCGGATGCCCTTGAGCGCCCGGACACTCTGCGGGTCGACCGGAACAGCACACAGCGCCGGAGTCAGCGGCGTGACGGTATGCCCGAGACGCTTCGCCAGCTCATAGCCGGTGAATCCCGACTGCGCGCGTCCGCCGGCCGCGATCAACACCCGATCCGCCCGGAGCGTCTGCGCTTCACAGATGACGAGAAAGCCTTTTCCGTCGCGGGTCACCCGTTCGACCGGCGATCCGGTGAGCGTCCGGACGCCCAGCTCGCCGCACGCAAGCCGCAGTACATCGAGCACCGACGCGGCCTGTTCGGTACGCGGATAGACGCGGCCCTCGGGGTCAGCGTAGGTGACAAGCCCCAGCGACGCGAAAAAAGCCCGCGCGTCATCGGGAGAGAAGCGTCCCAGCACGGCTGACAGGAGCGCGCGGTCGCCTCGGTAACATTCCGGAGACACGTGCAGATTCGTCAGGTTGCAGCGTCCGTTGCCGGTCGCGAGCAGCTTCTTCCCCACTCTCGGCAGCGCCTCGAGCAGCGTCACCCGGATACCTCCGCGTGCGCACAATACCGCCGCGCACAGACCCGCCGCGCCGCCGCCCACAATACATACATCCATCATAGCTCTCGATCTCTTGTTTGATACGATGCGGTAATCAACAAATCATTTTAGTATAACATTCCTAATTGAGTCTGTCAATGTAAATATTCCACAACTTTTTACAAACCTCCGTATGAGCGTTCCGCCGTCGAGGTTTGCAGAGAGTGCGGCGGCGCAGCTTGGATGCTTCATAATAATTCCCTCCCGGATGAGCCTGTTTCACTCGGGAGGGATGTTTTATCTGTCAGGAGCCGGTGGACGTATAATGCCGCACGCCGAGCTTGAAAATGCAGCATGCGGGAATCAAAAACAGCAGCCCCAGTACCGGTGCGAGGATACACCACGCGCTGCCGGAGCGCCCGGTGAGCCATAAAAGCGGCCAGTAGAATGAGCAGGCATAGGGGATGATGCCGGTGAAGAAGACGAGATAGGGCTTCTTGTAGATGTCGAACGGGTACTTGGAAATTTCCTGTCCGCCGTAGGTGAGGATATTGACGACCTCCAGACCTTCGACCGTCCAGAAGCACAAGGCAGCACCGAGGATGAAAACGCCGGTGAAGATCGCGGCGCCGGAGAGCACCATCAGCGCAAGGACGCCGAGCTTCGCGGGGAACCAGAGAGACGGCAGGTGGGACACGGCAAGTACCATGACGAAGCATCCCTGCAGGAAGCGCCCGATGCGCGTGAAGTCCATACGCCAGCCGAAAATCTGCAGGAAGATATTGCGCGGACGCAGCAGCAGCGTATCAAGCCCGCCCGTGCGGACAAGCTGCCGGAAGGTGTCGAAGCCGCGTCCGAAGCATTCGGCGAGCGGGAACGCCGTCTGCACCGCGCCGGTACACAGCAACACCTCCCACATCGTCCAGCCTTCAAGCTGCCCGAAGCGTTCGAACATCAGGAGCAAGCTGATGCAGGAAGTGAAGCTGATGATGGAATGCCCCGCTGCCGTCAGCCAGAAAGACGCGCGGTACTCCATCGCCGACTGAAACAGCATCGATATGTATTTGCGAAGCAAACGGAAAGCATTCATCTCATCAGCCTCCCTGCAGCACAGCGGTTCTCAGCGCGCGCTTCATAAGGACCGCACCGAGCAGATACAGCACAGCGAGCCATCCAACCGCTGCCGCGAGAGACCACAGACCCTCCGTCATCGGGATGTTGCCGGTGTAGAAGCGGAACGGGAAGTCGGCGGTATAGCGGAAGGGCAGCACGTAGAGTACATACTGAAGCGCTTTCGGCATGAACGGGATTGCAATCAGAGAGCCCGACAGGAACTCCGAAAATGCCGAGACGATGAGCGTCGCGCCGCCCGCGTTCATCAGCTTGAAGGTCAGGATATAGACAAACATATTGATCGCCGTGGCAAGCAGCATCGCGACCGTCAGCGCGGCAAGGAACAACAGCGCGTGAGGTACGGAGGGCGGGAGGGTCATGCGGTAAGCACCGGGCAGCAAACTCGCGATCATCAATACCGGAACGCACCTCAGCACCGTCCCTGCCAGCCTTTGACCGAGAAGCCGCGCATACCAAAACGGGAACAGCTCGAGCGGTCGGCACAGCTCATAGCTCACCGTGCCGGAGGTGATCATTTCCAGCAGTTCATTGTCGCGATTCCAAAGGTTGAACAGGTGCAGGAACGCCTGCTGCAGCCAGACGTAGCGGCAGACCTGGTCGAAGTCCATCGGGAGGTTCCCGGCGCTGCTGCTTCTGTAGAACGCTTCGTAGATCATGATGACCATAAAGCCCCAGAAGAACTGCGCCGCGATCCCGGCCCACGCCGCCGCGCGGTACTGCATCCCGGCGATCAGCTTCATACGAAAGAGAGAAAAGTACATTTTCATAAGTCTTCCCTCACTGGATGCGCAGGTCGCGGTAGAGCGTCGCAATCACCTCATCGACGGGCTTCTCCTCGACACGCACGTCGGTCAACGAGAGCGCCCCGGCAAGCTGAGCGATCGCCGAGGGCACCGTGTCCGACGCGATGCGGTAGACCAGCATCCCCTCGCCCGATGAAATCAGCGTACAACCGGGCGGCGTCACGTCCCCGGCATTGCCTGTAAACCGTACGGTCAGCGTCCGGTCGGTGTCATAGCGTGCGCGCAGACCCTCGAGAGTGCCGTCGTAGAGAAGCTGCCCGTGGCCGAGAAGCAGGATGCGGTCGGCGAGCGCCTCCAGGTCGGCGGTATCGTGGGTGGTGAGGATGACCGTCACGCCGTCATCGCGGTTGATCTCACGGATGAATGTCCGAACGGCCTGCTTGCTCACGGCATCCAGGCCGATCGTCGGCTCGTCGAGAAATAATATCTTCGGCTCATGCAGCAGGCTCGCCGCGAGCTCGCACCGCATCCGCTGTCCGAGCGAGAGCTGCCTGAGCGGCCGGTCGAGCAGGTCGCCGAGGTCTAAAAGGTCCGTGTAGCGCTCCCGTGTGCGCCTATGCCTGTCCTCCGGTACGCGGTAGATATCGCGCAGCAGCTCGAACGAGTCGCGCACCGGCACATCCCACCACAGCTGCGTCCGCTGCCCGAACACGACGCCCAGGTGTCCGACGTACCTCGCCCGGTCGCGCCACGGGACATAGCCCATGATCTCGCATGTCCCCGACGACGGCACGAGGATCCCCGCCATAACCTTGACGCACGTCGACTTTCCCGCGCCGTTCGGACCGATCATCCCGACCAGGGCGCCGTCCGGGACATCGAAGCTCACATTTCTCAGCGCGCGGATTTCACGATACTCCCGATGGAACAGCGCACCCGCCGCACCGCGTAAACCCTGCCCGCGCTGCACCACGCGGAACGTCTTTGAGATGCCGCTCATGTGTATCATCCTGTCACCTCTTTTTCAGACATGGGGATATGCGGATATGGAGGTCTCCATACCCGTAACGCGTTCCTTTTACGCAGGGAGCAGTATATCACACACCGGGCAGCGTTGTCAATATCCGTCAAGCGCTTTTTTCAAAAATCTCACACCGTGACCCGTGTGTTCAGGTTGACTTTGCGGTATCATGCGGGTATACTATATATAACAGAGGATGAACGGCAGGACACGGCATGCCCTGTCCCGATCCTGATGTCATTACACAGGAGGATGAACACATGAAAAAGGTACTGCTCTTAGGTGACTCGATTCGCCAAAACTACCAGCCGCTGGTGACGGAAAAGCTCGCGGGCCGCGCGGAGATCATCGCGCCCACGGCGAACTGCTGCTTCGCAGGCTTCACGCTCACCTGTCTGACGGGCTGGCTGCGCGATCTGGGCACACCCGACATCGTCCACTGGAACAACGGCCTGTGGGACACCGTCATCCGCTTCTCCGAGGACGGCGCGTTTACACCGGTGGAGGAATACGTCCGCACGATGGGCCGTATCCTGCGCGAATTGAAGAAAACCGGCGCGCATGTGATTTTCGCGACGTCCACACCCGTACGCGACGGTCACGCGAACCAGACCGCCGACCGCGTCAAGTGGTACAACCACAGCGTCCTGCCGCTGATGCTGCGCGAGGGAGTTGACATCAATGACCTGTGGAGCGTGGTCTATCCGCGCCGCGACGAGCTGATCTGTGACGATTTGTGCCACTTAAGCGACTTGGGGAAGGAGCTTTGCGCGCAGGCCGTTGTTAAAAGCATCGAAAAATACCTGTAAGCGCAGGCCGGATGTAAACAATTCTGAAAATACGCCGAAAGTGTAAAATAACGCTTGCATTTTCGGACGAGATGTGCTATTATAATAAGGCTGTATTTCCGTTGCCCATATTTACGGTATCTAAAACTTCAGGGGGTTATTATAATGGCCAAGTGTCACATCTGCGGTAAGGGCGTAGGATTCGGGGTTACGATATCCCACTCCCACATCCGCACCAACAGATTGTTCAAGCCGAATGTCCGCCGTGTCAAGGCGCTCGTTGACGGCAGCCCGCGCCGTGTGTACGCCTGCACCCGCTGCCTGCGTTCCGGTAAGGTTCAGCGTGCTGTTTAAGCGCGCGTTGTGCTGTGAACATCGCGAAGAGAACATAAAACGGAAGACGCGCTGATAGAGCCCGTCTTCCGTTTGTGTCGTTATGGAAGGATTATGGATCTGACTCAGGCGCGTAATGAAATCAACCGTGTGGACACACAGCTCAAGGCGCTGCTGAAAGAGTATATGGAGCACTCCGCGGCATCTGCCGCGCGATTTTCGCCGCGTGCGCATCAGGAACAGCGAAACAAAGGACGGAGAGTGTGCAAAACTCCCCGTCCTTTTCGTTTGCAAAAACGGCTTTGTGTGCTCGAAAAGTTCCCGGTACCGCGGCCCAGGCGTCGATATCCATGTTCAGAAAAGCTGCTGTGTCCTAACCGGCGTGAAGGAAGCAAGGACGCCTCAGAAGATATCGTTGCGCACCAAGTCCTCAAAGCTCTCACGGCGTACGATGAGCCGGTCTTCCCCTTCGCGCACCATAACGACGGCAGGCTTCGGCACGCGGTTGTAGTTGGACGCCATTGAGTAACAGTACGCGCCGGTGGTCAGCGTGCACAGCAGATCGCCCGGATGAACCTCCTGCAGCGGGACGTCCTCGCCGAGCAGGTCGCCCGACTCGCAGTTGCGTCCGGCGACGGTAACGGTCATCGTCTTCGGCTCGTCTGCACGTTCGGGTACGACGAAGGTGTATTTTGCACCGTAGAGGATATAGCGCGGGTTGTCGGTCATACCGCCGTCCACCGCGACGTATGTCCGGCAGCCGGGGATGTTTTTGACCGTACCGACGGTGTAGACCGTGACTGCGTACGGCGCGACGATCGAGCGGCCCGGCTCCAGAATCAGACGCGGTGCGGGTAAGTCGTACTGGACAAGCGCAGCCTTGAGCGCTTGGCATATCACGCGAATATACTCGTCCGGCGTATGCGGGGTATCCTCATCGGTGTACTGCACGCCGAAGCCGCCGCCGACGTTCAGCTCACGCGTTTCGACGCCGCATACATCGCGGACGGTGTTGATAAAGCCGCACATGATCTTCACGGTTTCGGCGAACGGCGCGGTATCAAAAATCTGCGAACCGATGTGGCAGTGGATACCGCAGTAGTCGAGGTGCGGGCAGGAGAGCGCCAGCTTCACGCCCTCGAGTGCGGCGCCGGTCTCAATCGCCATGCCGAACTTCGAGTCGATCTGCCCGGTGCGGATATAGGCGTGGGTATGCGCCTCGATGCCCGGCGTCACACGGATGAGCACGCTCGCGCGGGTGCTGCGCGCGCTGCACAGCTCCTCGAGCATCTTCAGCTCCTCAAAGTTGTCCGCAACGAACCTGCCCACGCCGTAGTCAAGACCTTCCGCAAGTTCGGCGCGGGTTTTATTATTGCCGTGGTAGAAGATACGACCCATATCAAACCCGGCGCGGTGGGCGGTATACAGCTCTCCGCCGGAGACGACATCCGCCCCGAAGTCCATCTCGGTGAGGATGCGGTACATCGCGCCGACGCTGAACGCCTTGCCCGCGTAAGCCGCAAGGGCGTTCTCCCCGTAATGCTTTCGAAGCGCCGCGTTGTATTCTCCGCAGGCTTTCCGGATTCCGCACTCATCGTAGATGATGAGCGGCGTACCGTACTTCTTCGCAAGCGCAGGGATATCCGCGCCGCCGATGGTCAGATGCCCGGCGCGGATCGCGAGACTCTCCGTTCCGTTGTACATGGGCGTATTCCTTTCTGATATGGTGTTACTTCTTTTCGGCGAGGTAATCGTGGAGGGTGATTCTGTTTTCCTTAGCGAATTTTCGCAAGCCGGTGATATACTCGTCGAAGTACTGCTCTTCCTTGAGGCGGTAGAGGAAGATAGGCTGCTCACGGTTGCGCACCTGGATCATGATGCGGTCGGTGGGTTTCTTGAAGATTCCCATCACGGGCATCGTCGCGTGGTCAAACTGGATGCTGGGGATTTTGTCGTAGGTCAGGTTGAAGATCATCGGACGCTTGCCGGATTCGTCGAGCACGCAGATCTCTGTCTTGTCGAAGGATATTTTATTCTTAGCAGCCATGTGGATTTCCCTCCTTATGTTATTCAGTTTGAAATACAAAATGACGCTAATCTCGCGCAATTTGCGGAAAATGCCGCCCCGTCCGCTGAACAGGCGGGCACGGTGAGGTGCTGCCCCGCCATCCGCATGCACATATCGGCCCTACGCCTACAAGCAGGCGCGAAGCTCACGTTCGAGCAATTCCCGGCCCTCACCGGTCTCGGCCGAGAACAGAAGGACGGCCGCCTCCGGCACATCCAGGGTCTTTGCGGTCAGCGCGACAGCCTCTGCGCGCCCGGATGCTTTCAGTTTATCACATTTATTCGCGACGACACGGTATGCGATTCCGCGCGCACGGCAGACATCGAGCATCGTGCAATCGTCTGCGGTCGGCGCATGGCGGGCATCCGTCAGCAGCACGAGCATCTTCAGCGCGCGGTTGTCGGTGAAGTAGTCCTCCATCAACCGTCCCCAGCGTTCGCGCTCGCTCTTCGAGACTTTCGCGAAGCCGTAGCCGGGGAGATCGACGAGGTAGGCGGTGGGATACGGATCACCGAGGGAGAAGTAGTTGACGTGCGCGGTCTTGCCGGGCGTACCGGAGACGCGCGCGAGTGCTTTGCGGCGGCACAGACAGTTGAGCGTAGAACTTTTGCCTACGTTCGAGCGTCCGGCAAACGCAAGCTGCGGCAGCCCGTCGCGCAGAAACCCAACCCGTGACGCCGCCGACTTGACGAACGCCGCCGTATTGAAGTTGACCATACGCTCTCCTTTCTGTGTACACCGCAAATTACTGCGGGATTGCCGAAGGCTGCGGTACCGTCACCGGTTTGGACGGCGGTGTATCCGGTACGACCGCGTCGGGATGTTCCTCAAGCGGCGTGGGCTTACAAACCAGCGCGTTCGCGAGTACATCGTCCATTGTCTCGGCTGTCACAAAGCTGAGTGCGGCTTTGACGTTCGGATCGATCTCCGTAAGGGCAGACTCATTCTCCTTGGGGATGATGACCGTACGGATACCGTTGCGCAGCGCGGCCATTGTCTTTTCGCGCAGTCCGCCGATCGGCAGCACGCGTCCGCGCAGGCTGATCTCGCCGGTCATCGCGAGCGCCCGCGTCACCGGAATGCCGGTGAGAGCGCTGACCATCGCGGTGCAGACCGACACGCCCGCCGACGGGCCGTCCTTGGGAACCGCACCCTCGGGGAAATGGATGTGGATGTCGCGCGTCTTATAAAACTGCGGGTCGATGCCGAGCGTGCGTGCCTTCATACGGATGTAGGTACGCGCGGCGTGCGCGGACTCCTTCATCACGTCGCCCAGGTTGCCCGTCAGCTCAAGCTTGCCCGTTCCTTCGGTCACGCATGCCTCGACCTCAAGAAGCTCGCCGCCGACTGCCGTCCACGCAAGCCCGTTGACGACGCCGACTTCCTGCCCTGCGACCTGCGCCGGATGGAACTTCGCCACGCCGAGGAACGGCTCCAGCCCGTCCGCTGTCACCGTCACGCGCTTCTCGTCCGGATTCTCAACCAGACGCTTCGCCGTCCGACGGCAGATGCGTGCCAGCTCCCGCTCCAGCGTACGCACGCCGGATTCCCGTGTATAGCCGGTGATCACTGCCCGCATGGCGTTGTCGTCTATACGAAGCTGTGTTTTCTTCAGCCCGTGCTTTTTGAGCTGCTTCGGAAGCAGATGACGCTTGGCAATCTGCAGCTTCTCCTCGTCGGTGTACGACGACAGCTCGATGACCTCCATACGGTCAAGGAGCGGACGCGGGATTGTATTGGTCGTGTTCGCCGTCACGACGAACAGCACATCCGACAAATCGAACGGCAGCTCTATGTAGTGGTCACGGAATGCGGTGTTCTGCTCGCTGTCGAGCACTTCGAGCAGTGCCGACGACGGGTCGCCGCGGTAGTCATTGCCGAGCTTGTCGACCTCGTCGAGCAGGATGAGCGCGTTTTTAGAACCTGCCTGCCGCAGCGCGTTGATGATGCGGCCGGGCATCGCACCGATATAGGTCTTGCGGTGACCGCGGATATCGGCTTCGTCGCGCACGCCGCCGAGTGACAGGCGCGCATACTTTCTGCGCAGCGCTCTTGCAATGCTGACGCCGACGGAGGTCTTGCCGACACCGGGAGGGCCAACGAGACACAGAATCTGCCCCTTCAGCTCCGGCGCAAGCTGCCTGACCGCGACATACTCGAGAATGCGCTCCTTGACCTTCTCCAACCCGTAGTGGTCGGAGTCGAGAATTTTCCGCGCGGCGTCGACGTCGATGCGTTCCTTCGTCGTCTTGTTCCACGGCAGCTCGAGTACGGTGTCAAGATAGGTACGGATGACGCCGCCCTCGGGACTCATCGGCTGGGTCTTGGACAGGCGATCGACCTCGGACATCAGTTTCTTCGCGGAGTCTTCCGGAAGTCCCAGCTTCATGATCTTTTTGCGGTAGACGGTGATCTCATCGTCCTCGCCGTACTCGGCAAGCTCGGCCTGGATTGCGCCGAGCTGCTCGCGGAGGATGTAGTCGCGCTGGTTCTTCTCCAGACGCTCCTGCACCTTCCCCGCCATCTCCTGATTGATCTCCAAAACGTCAATCTCCCGCGCGAGAAGCTCCGTCACGCGCTCGATGCGCTTAAGCGGGTCGAACGTTTCGAGAATGCGCTGCCGGTCAGTGGTGCTGGCGGCACAGTTCTGGGTCATGTAGTCGGCGAGATATCCCAGCTCATCCTCGCCCATCGCGTTGAGGATCAGTTCCTGCGGCGCATTCGGGCTGCGGGTAATGTACTCTTCGAACAACTCGCGGGCACGGCGAAGAAGCGCCTCACCCTTCGCGTCGGACGCGTGGACGGGCGCGATTTTCTTGCGTTCAACCTCGACGCGGCTGTAGGGCTCCTCCTGCCATACGCGGGTGAGCTTCGCACGGTCGATACCCTCGACGAGCACGCGCATCGCCGGTCCCAGACGTACCGTCTGGCGGACCGTCGCAATGGTGCCGACGGAATACAGCGCGTCGCTCGTGGGATCCGCGTCGCGGATATCCTTCTGCGTCGTGATGAACACCGGTGTATTGTTGCGCAGCGCGTGCTCGACGGCTCGTATCGAGCGCGGACGTCCCACATCGAAGTGCAGAATCATCCGCGGGAACAACACAAGCCCCCTCAGCGGAAGCAGCGGCATATTGAGAATATCAGAGTTCTGGGGTTCCATAGGTTTTTCCTTTCGAAACGGCCGGGGGTCAGGTAGCGCTGCGGGAATTGGGAAGCGCCTGCTTTTTCGGGTCGCGCAGGATAATCGGCGGCTCCTTCTTCTCCACGCACTCCTTTGTGATTGTGATGCTGGTGATGGTCGGATCGGAGGGCGCCTCGTACATGACGTTGCTCATGACCTCTTCAATGATTGCCCGCAGACCGCGCGCGCCGGTGTTGCGCTTCTCTGCGCGCTCGGCCATCAGTTCGATGGCCTCCGGCTCGAACTCGAGGCTCACGCCGTCGATCGCCATCAGCTTCTTATACTGACGGACAAACGCGTTGCGCGGCTCGGTCAGCACGCGTACGAGCATATCGCGCGTCAGCGGCTCAAGCGTCGTGATGACGGGCAGACGTCCGACCAGCTCGGGGATCAGTCCATACTTCAGGAGGTCATGCGGCTCAATCTGCGCGAGGATGGCGCCTATGTCCTTTTCCTTCTTGCTCTGGACGGTCGCACCGAAGCCCATACCGCCGGTCTGGGTACGCGCTTCAATGATCTTATCCAGCCCATCGAACGCGCCGCCGCAGATAAAGAGAATCTGGGAGGTGTCGATCTGGATGAAGTCCTGATGCGGATGCTTGCGTCCGCCGCTGGGCGGCACGGACGCGACGGTACCCTCGAGAATTTTCAAGAGAGCCTGCTGCACGCCCTCGCCGGAAACGTCGCGGGTGATGGACGTACTTTCGCTTTTGCGGGCAATCTTGTCGATCTCATCGATATAGATGATGCCTCTTTGGGCGCGTTCGACATTGAAGTCGGCAGCCTGAATCAGACGCAGCAGAATGTTCTCGACATCGTCGCCGACATAGCCGGCCTCGGTGAGGGTGGTGGCGTCGGCAATAGCGAACGGCACGTTGAGAATGCGCGCGAGGGTCTGAGCAAGAAAGGTCTTGCCGCAGCCAGTGGGGCCGAGCAGCAGGATGTTGCTCTTTTGAATCTCGACGCCGTCGTCGATGCTGTCGCTGTAGTACGCGCGCTTATAGTGGTTGTAGACACTGACGGCAAGAGCGATCTTGGCGCGATCCTGCCCGATGACATACTCATCAAGCATGCTTTTCAACTCGCGCGGACGAATGAGCTGGGGCGCCTCAAGTGTCTGTCCGGTCTGCTCATCGAAGGCGTCGTAGTTCTGCTGCGCGTGGGCACGGCCGCGGTTGTAGGCGCTCTCACGTCTGGCGGATATATCGTCGTCGAGGTAGTGCAGGCACAGCTCGACGCACTCATCGCAGATATACACGCCGGGGCCGGCGATCAGTTTTCTCACCTGCTCCTGCCGCTTTCCGCAGAAGGAACAGCGTATATGCTTTTCATCATTCTTTGCCATATTTACCTCGACTGATAGGATTTCGGGAACCTGCGGGTGTCTGTTGCCTCCACGGAGTTCCGGGCGGCTTTTCACGGCACCCGCACGGGCAGTTACCGCTTCTCGATGACGCGGTCGATCAGACCGTACTCCATCGCTTCCTTGGCGGTGAGGAAGTGGTCGCGTTCGGTATCGGCGCAGACCTTCTCATAGCTCATGCCGGTGCGTTCGGCAAGGATGCGGTTGAGGTTTTCCTTGATCTTCAGCATCCGCTCGACGTGGATGGACATATCGGTGGTCTGACCCTGCATTCCGCCGAGAGGTTGATGGATCATGATCTCGGCATTGGGAAGCGCCAGACGCTTGCCCTTTGTGCCGGCGGCCAGGAGAAGCGCGCCCATCGACGCGGCCATACCGACGCAGATCGTCTCGACGTCCGCCTTGATATACTGCATCGTATCGTAGATGGCCATACCCGCTGTCACGGAGCCGCCGGGGGAGTTGATATAGAAGTGGATGTCGCGGTCGGGATCCTGTGCTTCCAGGTACAGAAGCTGTGCGACGACCAGCGACGCCGTTGTGTCGTTGACCTCCTCAAACAGCATCACGATGCGGTCGTTGAGAAGGCGGGAGAAGATGTCATACGACCGCTCTCCGCGGTTGGTCTGTTCGATGACCATCGGGACAAGGCTCATGAAATATTCCTCCTTGCGTGCGGATTATAGGAATGCGCCGGATATCCGGAGACGTCCGGCAAATATGTAATAGTCAAGCTTGCTCCGCGGGCTTCTCGTCGGCGGCAGCCGGGGTTTCCTCAGCCTTCTCATCAGAGACAGCCGGGACTTCCTCCGCTTTCTCAGCCGCGGTGTCTGCGACAGGCTCCTTCGCGGCGATTTCCTTGAGCATGTCGATCACGCGGCCGGAGATGATGTCCTGGCGCATGGCTTCGGGCTTCACATAGTTTTTGATCTGCGCGACGTCGCCCTTCTCACCCGCAAGCTTCTTATACTCAGCTTCGATGTCCTCATCGGTGACTTCGATGTTCTCAAGCTTGCCGATGGCTTCGAGCGCAAGGCCGATACGAACCTGACGCTCGGCGCGGTCCTTCATGCTCTCGCGGAAGTCTTCCATCGTCGAGCCGGTCATCTGGAAGTACTGGTCCATCGAGATGCCCTGCATCTGGAAGCGGTAGGCAAAGTCCTCGACGCTCTGGTCTACGCGGGTGTCGACCATGGCCTGCGGAATCTCGACCTCGGTGAGTGCGGCGAGCTGATCGAGGATCTCGCCCTCGAACATCTGGTCAGCGTTCTTCTCACGCGTCTCGGTGAGCTTGCGCTTCTCGTCGGCACGCAGCGCCTCGAGCGAATCAAACTCGGAAACGTCCTTGGCAAACTCATTATCAAGCTCCGGCAGCGTGGACTTCTTCACTTCGTGCAGCCGCACCTTGAAGACGACGGGCTTGCCGGCAAGGGACTTCTCATGGTAATCCTCGGGAAAACTGACGTTGACGTCGAAGGTCTCACCGGCACTGTGGCCGACGATCTGATCCTCGAAGCCGGGGATGAAGGAGCCGGAGCCGAGCTTGAGTTCAAAGTCCTCGGCGCTGCCGCCGTCAAACTTGACGTCGCCGTCGAAGCCTTCGTAGTCGATAACGGCAATATCGCCGGTCTCGGCGGCGCGTTCGACGGTCTCGATGCGGGCGTTGCGCTGGCGGAGCTGCTCTATGACGCGGTCGACGTCCTCGTCGGTGGCCTCGTCGACCTTACGCTCGGCGCGGATGCTCTGATAGTCGCCCATCTTGGCTTCGGGCTTGGTGGTGACGGTGGCCTTGAAGACAAAGCCGTCGTCATCGATGCTGACAATCTCAAGCTTGGGCTGATCGACGGGCTCAAGTCCTGCTTCCGCGATGGCAGCTTCGTAGGCGTTTGGGGTGGCGTTGTTGACGGCATCTTCGTAGAAGATGGCCTTGCCGTAGAGCTGCTCGATGATTTTCTGAGGCGCCTTGCCGCGGCGGAAGCCGGGAACGTTGACTTTATGGACGGTCTTTCGGTACGCGGACTTCACGGCATCCGAAAATTCCTCGCCCAGCACAGCGATTTCCAGCTCGACGGTATTGACCGCAGTTTTCTCATTTTTTTTGATTTCCATGGTGAATTTCCCCTTCGGTTTTTTAAGGTCTTGCCCTGCATCTTGTATTATACAATACTTTCGGCTATTATGCCATACTTTTTTAGGGTTCAATCAATATTGGTTGAAAATTTACAGAATCGCCCGACACAAGCCGATAGTTTACGCCATTTTTAACACCCTGCCACGCCGCCTTACAGCTTTCGCCGTGCAGGTGTCCGTAGAAGCACTGCTCCACGCCGTACTCCTCAAGAGCTTCGAGAATCGGCTCGCAGCGGTAGCTGCCGTACAGCGGAGGATAGTGCATGAAACAGTATATGCGCGTCAGCCCCTCGTTTTTCGCCGCATCGAGGGAGGCTCGCAGCCGCAGCACCTCACGGTTGCGGATTTTCTCGTCATGCGCCGATCCGTTTTCCTCCTCGTAGAACCATCCGCGCGTGCCGCACAGCGCGACAGGTCCGGACGCGGTGTCATACGTAAAACAGCGGTTATGGAGGAATCCGATGTCCGCAATGCCGTTTTCATCGAGAAAGCGCGTCATCTTTGCCACGGTATCCCACCACAGGTCATGGTTGCCTTTGACGAGCAGCTTGCGTCCCGGGTACGCCGCGAGCCAACGGAAGTCCCCGAGCGCCTCCCCGAGGGACATTCCCCAGGAGAAGTCTCCGGGAATCACGAGCGTATCACCCTCGCGCAGAACGCTCAGCCCGCACGCGAGCTTCTCCATATATCCCGCCCACGCGCCGCCGAAGATGTCCATCGGCTTATTGGCCAGCGTCGAGAGGTGCAAATCCGCCAGCGCGTACAGAGCCATGGAAAACCTCCTTTGCAGCGCAAAATGTGAAGACATCGGCGGTGAGATTCTTTTATCCCTGCGGGGGACAGGGGTTTGAAACGAGTGAACAGTACGGGGTAACGGGGAATACATGGAGCATACGCCTTCACTCGTTCTCTTCCCCGCAGGACAGTCTTCTCATTTGATGAGCAGTTTCAGCGCGGCGTCGGAGATACCGTCCTTCGTGGTGCAGCCGCTGAAGCGGATATCCTTGCCGCGCAGACCCGTCAGCGGCGCCGGGGGAGGTTCGTGCGTATATTCCGCCAGACGGTCGATGGCGTCGAAATCATTGTCCGCCGGATGACCGGTCAGCGCTTCGAGCACACCGGCGCAGAACTTGAACGCCGACGCGGTCGACGCGATGAGCTGCGGCGTATCGTCGCCGGTACGCTTGCGGTACTCACGCGCCGCGTAGACCGCGACCGCCGTATGCGGATCGATCAGGTAGCCGTCACGCTCGAACACCTCACGGATCGTCGCACGCGTCACGGTGTCGTCGCAGCAGATGCCCGTGAACTCCCGCAGCAGCTCCGGATTGACCTCATAGCGTCCGGTGGTCTTCAGACTCTCCATACGCTCGCGGACATACGCCGTAGAGCCGCCGGAGATATAGTATAAAAGCCGCTCGACATTCGACGAGATCAGGATGTCCATCGACGGCGACAGCGTCTTATGAAAGGGACGGTTGCGGTCGTAGACACCGGTGTTGAGGAAGTCGGTCAGGACGTTGTTGGCGTTGGAAGCGCAGATCAGCTTGCCGACCGGCAGACCCATATGTTTGGCGAAAACCGCCGCGAGAATGTTCCCGAAGTTGCCCGTCGGGACGCAGATGTTGATGCGCTCGCCGTCATGGATGGCGCCGCGCCGTACAAGGTCGAGGTAACCCGAGATGTAGTAGACAATCTGCGGGACGAGGCGTCCGAAGTTGATGGAGTTGGCCGAGGAGAACAGGCGGCCATGCCGTGCAAGCTCCGCACGGACTTCGGGGTCGCCGAAGGTCTTCTTGACGCCGGTCTGGGCGTCGTCGAAGTTGCCCTCAACCGCGCACACGCCGACGTTGTCGCCCTCCTGGGTCACCATCTGCAGACGCTGGACATCCGACACGCCCTCACGCGGATAGAAGACGACGATCTGCGTCCCCGGCACATCGCGGAAGCCCTCGAGCGCCGCCTTGCCGGTGTCGCCCGACGTCGCGACCAGGATGCAAACCGTACGCGTTTCCCCGCACTTCTTCATCGACGCGGTCAGCAGGTACGGGAGAAGCTGCAGCGCCATATCCTTGAATGCGGACGTCGGCCCCCAATACAGCTCCAGCATGTTCTCAACCTTGTTGAGTGTCCGCACGGCGATCCCGTCGACATCGGGCGCGGATGCGGGATATCCTTTGGGATGCGCGAACTTCCCGGGGTTGTATGCCGCGCGGGTATATTCGGCAAGCTCTTCGGCGGTGAAGTCGGTGAGGAACAGCGAGAGGATTTTCGCCGCGCGTCCGGCGTATCCGAGCGGTTTCAGCTCCTCCATCAGCGCGTGGGTGAGTGTAGGCAGCGCAGCGGGGGTATACAGACCGCCGTCCGGCGCGATGCCGTCCATAATCGCGCGGGCGGACGGCACCTCACGCGTACGGTCGCGGGTCGAGACGTAGATCATTTCCATACCTCTTTGCAGACTCGGTAGATGTTGTTATAGAAGATATCCTCGATGACGGACAGGGGCACCTTGCGTTTGGCGAGCCGGTCGGCGATCTTCCACACGTCGCCGGAGCCGTCGATTCCCTCCGGCAGCGTACTGCAGCCGTCAAGGTCAGCGCCCATCGCGATGTGCTTTGCGCCGCCGAGTGTCAGGAAATATTCGATATGCTCGCAGCAGTCGTCGATCGTGCAGGTTCCCTCGTCTTTGATGAACGAGGCATAGAGGTTGAGCCCCGCGACGCCGCCGGCTCTGCAGATCGCGAGAAACTGCTCGTCGGTGAGGTTGCGCCGATGGCGTCCGATATGCCGGGCGTTGGAGTGTGAAGCGATGAACGGTTTCCTGCACAGCCGCGCGACGTCGTAGAACAGCGCTTCGGACGAGTGCGACACGTCCACCAGCATCCCGACATCCTCGCAGCGCCGCAGAAACTCGACGCCGTAGTCAGTCAACCCGCCGCCGGTGACCTGTGTCCCGCCGACGGTGTTCGCGTAATTCCAGGTCAGCGTACACGCGCGGATACCTCTGCGGTAGGCGTCCTCGACGGAGGTCTCCCCAAGCTGCTCGGAGCCCTCCATCGTCAGCACGACGGCGGGCTTGCCCTCTTTGCGTGCCTGATCGATGTCCGCGACGTTGCGGCAGGCACGCAAACGGTCGGGGTACTTTGCAGCCTGCTCGTTGAAGATGCGGATGAGCGCCTCATAGTGCTCATAGAACGCGGGCGTGGGTACGATGCCGCCCTCTTGCACCTTCCGGTTGAACTCCTCCTCGGACTTGCACTGTTCCTGCATATACGCGCCCATGTTGGAAAAGATCGCGCAGAACTGTACATAGTGATCATAGTCGCACATATCGTCGATGCGGACATGCGGTGCGCCGGTCAGAAGACTCGCGTCCGGATTTCTGAAAAGCTCGCCGAGGGTATCGCAGTGGCAGTCAAAGTATGCCGGATGGGACATGATGTTCACACTCCCGCTTTATTTATTCGATGACCCGTTTGGTATGCCGGAACTTCGGAATCGGGTAAGTCGGACCGAACGGCGAGTCCTGCGGCGTCCCGACGTACACCTCGAGCACGTCGAAGCGTCCGCGCGCCTGCACGTTCCGATCCTGAAACCAGCTCTCCCCGGTACGCCGCAGCGCGCGGATTTTCGCCGGAGTGACCGCGTCCATCCCGGTCTTATAGAGCGCGTCGCGGCGCTCCTTGACCTCGACGAACACCACAACATCGCCGTCTTTCGCTATGATATCCAGCTCCCCGCCGCGGATGCGGTAGTTGCGCTCAAGGATCTCATAGCCCTGCTCCGTCAGGTACTTCACCGCAAGGTCTTCGCCGTACTGTCCCGGACGCGTGTCCGGGATATCCGGCTCATAGAGCTTTTTGAGGAACGTCCGGCGGTGGATAGGACAGGGGCCGTACTCTCTTAACGCGTCGTAGTGGGCTTTCGTCGGGTAGCCCTTATGCTTCTCAAAGCCGTAGCCGGGGTAGCGTTCGGCCATCTGCACCATATAGCGGTCACGGGAGACCTTTGCCAGGACGGACGCGGCGGCAATGCTCGCGGAGAGCGCGTCGCCGTTGACGATGCAGCGCGCGGGGACGGGCATATCGCGCAGCTTGTCGCCGTCCACCAGCGCGTAGTCCGCCCGTATGGGCAGACTTTCGATCGCCCGCCGCATCGCGAGCATCGCCGCGTTGAGGATGTTGAGCCGGTCGATCTCCTCAAAGGTCGCCGCGGCGACGGCCCACGCGACGGCTTCCTCGGTGATGCGGGTATAGAGAGCATCGCGCTTCTTCTCGGAGAGCTTTTTCGAGTCGTCGAGGCCTGTCACGTCGAAGTCCGGCGGCAGGATGACCGCGCCGGCGTAGATATCCCCGGCGAGCGGCCCGCGTCCGGCCTCATCGGTCCCGCATACGAGGCGAAAGCCTCTTTCATGCGCATCGTTCTCGTAGTACCACGGCTGTTCAAGCATCGCGGACACCTCTTAATCGTTTAGGTTCAGCGGTTAGATCGGCACTTCAAGTGTTACGCGTCCGAGCTTGCCCGCGCGAAACTCATCGAGCACGATGCGCGCGGCGCGTTCGGTATCGACGTCGCCGCCGGAAATCAGGAACCCGCGCTTGCGTGCGGTCTGCTCGAGTGCTGCGTAGCCGTCGGACGCGTCTTCAATACCGTAGCGAGTCCGGATGGCGTCGGGCGCGGCGGTGCCGAGGGTCGTCAGCAGCTTGGAGGCCAGCTCCTCAACGTTGAGGATATCGTCGCGGACAGCTCCGGTGAATGCAAGCAGCAACCCGGCCTTGGGATTTTCGATCTTCGGCCACAGCATCCCGGGTGTGTCGTAGACCTCGATGCCGCCGGCGAGTGTGTACCACTGCCCGCTTCTCGTAACACCGGGGCGATCCTCGACCTTCGCGGCTCTGCGGCCGGTCAGGCGATTGATGAGCGAGCTTTTTCCGACATTCGGAATCCCGACGATGAGCAGCCGTACCGCGCGGCCGGCTTGACCGCGGTCGATATTCTTCTGCAGCTTTTCGGCGAGCACCCCACGCACGGCAGCATCGAACCCGCGCGTGCCATAGCCGGACTTGCTGTCGGTCTCGAGCGTAGCGATGCCTTGCTCCTGATAGTGCGCGCGCCAGAGGGCGGTGCGCTGCGGGTCGGCCTGGTCGACACGGTTGAGTACGATCATCCGCGGAAGCTGCGGCGCGAGCTTGGCAAAGTTGGGATTGCGTGACGCTCTGGGGATGCGCGCATCGACGATCTCACAGACGGCATCGGCCATCGGGACAATCTTCTCCAGCTCACGGCGCGCTTTCGTCATATGCCCGGGGTACCACTGTACACGCAGCCCGCGTTCGGCGGGAGTACCGCGTTCGGCAGGAGTACCGCGTTCCTTTTTACCGTTCATGTGACGGCTCCGAACTTGGCAATCGGCAGCACGCGCAGCAGCACGCGTCCGACGATGCAGCGCTCATCGAGCATACCGACGTAGCTGTAGCGCGAGTCGGTAGAGCCGTTGCGGTTATCGCCGAGGACGAAGATACAGCCCTCGGGTACGACCCGGGGGAAGGTGATGTCGCCGCGCCGGGTTGTGGGGGTTTGGGTAAAGGAATCGTCCTGTTTGACGCCGTCGACGTAGACGGTACCGGTATCGAAGTCGATGTCGACGGTCTGGCCCGCGACGGCGATGATGCGCTTGACAAAGCTGTCCTCACGGCCGTCGGCGTTGACGAGGAAGCCCTCCTTGGTCAGCACAACGATATCTCCGGGCGCGGGGTCATAGAACAGCTTGGAGACGATGAGGTAATTGCGATCCTGAAGGGTCGGAAGCATACTGTTGCCCTCGACACCGATGAGACGGACGGCGAACACGAACAGAAGCACGACGAACACGAGCGCCGGCACGAGGGATTCGGCCCAATCGAACAGCTCACGGCCCGGATCACGTTTATTCGCAGCCGCAGGTCCTTCGGCGTCCGGGGTCTCTCCGACATTTTTCAGATCGTCAGGTTCAGTCATAACAAGTACCCCTTTTGAATCAATGATTGAACAAACGGGCGTCGGCGGAGACGGGGAGAGATGCGTCGATCCCATGTCTCACATATCCCGTATCTGTCACTTAACGGGAAGACAGGAGAACGGGAGCGGACGAACGTGCCGAACTCCTGTCTCCTGTCTCCTGAAGCCTGATTTCGGAAATCAGACGGTGCCCTTGACCTTGGCGGACTTGCCGACGCGTCCGCGCAGATAGTAGAGCTTGGCGCGGCGGACCTTACCGCGGCGGACGACCTCAATCTTGGCGAGGTTCGGGGAGTGCAGCGGGAAGACCTTCTCGACGCCTACGCCGTAGGAGAGGCGGCGGACGGTGATGGTTTCGGAGATGCCTCCGTGCTTACGGGCGATGAGGGTACCCTCGAAGGTCTGGATACGTTCTCTGGCTCCTTCTTTGATCTTGGCATGAACGCGGATGGTATCGCCGATGCCGATCGCGGGGATTTCCTTGATCTGCGGCTGAGTCAGAGCTTTGATGATGTCCATGGTAGTGCCTCCTAATAATCCGGCGTTCATGCCTCTTCGCATCTATGGCGGGGCAGAGGATCGTCCGGTTGCATACTAATGGATTATAACATACATGAAATACTTTTGCAATAGTGAATTATGTTAAATTTTATCTGAATAGCGTTCGATTTCTAACATAACGGGTGAGCGCGGTACATTCTGTGGGATTGTCAGCGCCCGCATCTCAAACAGCAGCCCTCTCTCGGTCACGGCAGGTCGTGACATTTCACGACCAAACGCAGTTTGGAGCAGAAGACCGCGGCGCATTTAATCTGTTTGGTATCGTTACATAAAGCAACAATAAACCCGTAAAACTCTTGTTTTACGGGTTTATATTGGTGATCCATCGCGGATTCGAACCGCGGACACCCTGCTTAAAAGGCAGGTGCTCTGCCGACTGAGCTAATGGATCATATGGCATCCCGCCTGACATGCAGGAGGCCTTGGGGAGTGGCAGGGCTGGCAGGATTTGAACCTACGAATGCCAGAGTCAAAGTCTGGTGCCTTAACCGTCTTGGCCACAGCCCCACATTTCATCAAAATGCGCAGAAGACAGAAAACAGGCGTATTCCTGCCTCCTGTCTCCCGAAACCCGAAGTAGTTTGGGGTGGATGACCGGGCTCGAACCGGCGACCTCCAGAGCCACAATCTGGCGCTCTAACCAACTGAACTACATCCACCATATAAGAAACAGCGACGGCACCCTCTCTTCCCTCGGTCAGCCGTTGTCTGATGAAGGGAGCTGGCGCGCCTGAAGGGACTCGAACCCCTGACCCACTGCTTAGAAGGCAGTTGCTCTATCCACCTGAGCTACAGGCGCTCATAGTCACACATCTGTCGGGGAGTGGAGCGGGTGATGGGAATCGAACCCACGCAGCCAGCTTGGAAGGCTGGAGCTCTACCATTGAGCAACACCCGCGTGTTTTTCGCACTTCCGGTACGCCAACTTGCGCGCTCGTGTATCATACCATATTTTTCTCCCTTTGTCAAGGGTTGCGTTTAATATTTTTACATTTTATCATCCCGCCGTGTATTACGCACAGCGGGATGATCCGTTGTCGTCAGACACCCGCTTTAAAAAACGCCCAGCGTCTTCTCCGTCACGTCGATGGCTTCCTCGATGATGTCCATACCCTTCATCGCGACGTCGTCCTCCATGATGAACTGCGGGGACAGTCTGAGGATGTGCCCCGACGGTACCCACGCAAGGCCGCGTTTAAACGCCTCGCGGTAAACCATCTGCCCGGCCTCGACGTATTCCTCCTTGGTCTCGCGATTCTTCACCAGCTCGATGGCGAGCAGACACCCGATGCCGCGCACGTCGCCGACGAGCGGATGCGCCTCCTTGATCTTCTGCATACGCTTGAGCAGAATCTCCCCGAGGTGCGCGCTGCGCTCACAGAGGTTCTCCTCCTCGATCACCTCGATGCTTGCCAACGCCGCCGCGCATGCCATCGGGTTACCGCCATAGCTCGACGACGCCGATATTTTCTCAATGGCTTCTTTGTACTTGTCAGACACGCACATCGCCGTTACCGGGAAGCCGTTTCCGAAGCCCTTGCCCAGTGTCATGATATCCGGGATCGTATCCCAGTGCTGCATCGCGAACATTTTGCCGGTACGTCCCATGCACGTCAGTACCTCGTCGGCGATCAGCATACAGCCGAGCTTGTCACACAGCTTGCGCAGCTTCGGAATGAACTCCGGCGGCGGTATGACGGAACCGCCCCAGCCCTGCACAGGCTCAAGGATGATGCCCGCCAGGCGCCCCGTCGTCTCCTGCTTGATCTTCTGCTCGAGAAAGTCCGCGCAGTAGCAGCCGCACTCCGGGTGCTTCATGCGGAACGGGCAGCGGTAGCAGTTGGGACGCGGCGACAGGAAGAAACCCGGCGCGCGCATGCCCTGCGTCGCGTCCACACCCGCGCAGCTCACCGCGCCCATCGTCTTGCCGTGGAAGTCGCGCCAGAAGGACATAAACTCAAACTTCCCCGTGACGGCTCTCGCGCAGCGCAGCGCAGCCTCGACCGCGGTCGTGCCGGAATCGTAGAGCTGGATGCCATTGAGGTCGCCCATCGTCGTCGCCGCCAGCTTTTCCAGCAGCTTCATCTTGATCTCGGTCGTGAAGTCGTGGCAGTTCATCAGCTTCTTTGCCTGCGCCGCGACAGCCTCGCTGATCTTCGGATGACAGTGCCCGAGGCCCGTTACGAAAATGCCCGACGAGAAGTCGATGTAGCGATTGCCGTCCACGTCGGTCAGCACGCAGCCGTAGCCCGACTCAAACGCCACCGGGAACAGCCGCACCTGTGATGAATACCCCTTCATCAGCTTCGCCGCACGGGTGTGGTACTCGACCGACTTCGGTCCCGGCAGCTCCGTGTGGATGTACGGTACCCGGTTGATGTCTACATGTGCCCAATATTCTTTGCTCATTGTTCTATCTCCTCATTTTTCCATGTGCTTGCGAAATTATGTCCTTCCGAAATTTCTGGAGATTGCCTTGCGTGTCGGCGGCGAGACGCAGAAGTAGCTTGTCTCGTCGACGTGATACAGCTGCTCCAGCGTGTGCAGTTCCCGTTCAACCGCGTCATCGATCTGACCGCCGTTTTCAGACAGCAGCTTCATCAACCGTACCCGCAGCCGCAGCGTCTGCCAGCGCAGTGTCTTCCGGGTCAGCGTATCCTCCACGCGTGTCATGAGCGCGTCCAGCGCCTCCGCGTCGTCGATGGCGATCTCGTAGGATCCGCCGCGCCAGACCTGCTTCGCCCGCTCGAGCGTGTACACAAGCTCCGTCAGCGCGTCGGCGTGAGCGTCTCCGAACCAGAAGCCGCAGTACGCGCGTACAGCCTCCCCGGCCGTTTTGTACGCGCCCGCATACAGCGACAGCACGATGACCTTGTTCATATCCTCATAGACACCCTCGGAGTAGCTCCACAGGCCGTCCTGATACTGTCCGTTGTCGAGAAAACCTTTCTCCAGACGTTCCGGCATCGGGTTCGCACCCAGGCCTCCCCACGGGAAACAGCCCGTCATGCTGATCTCCGGGAATCCGATCGTCCGAATGCCGTGCGGGAGCTGCCCGATGCGCACGCATTCCGGCAGCGTCGGGTCGGTGTTGTGGATACCGGCGACATAACGGAAACCCTTCGGGTCAGCCTCCAGTTCCCGCAGGAACGCGTCCCACTCGCCGTGGATGAAGTGGTCGAGGTACCAGCCGCACAGCGTAACTTCGGCGTCCGGATTGTACCGGTGAATCAGCTCCCGCAGCGGCACCGCGAGCCGGAAAAAGCCGTTCGCCGCCCAGGGTTGGCACGCATCGCAGGTACAGCCGCCCTGGTCGTACGTCCACAGCGCGCAGACATCCGGCTGCAGATCGGCGAAGCGCTCGAGCATCTCCCGCCGGTTCCTGAAAATCAGCTCTGCCCCACCCTCGCGCGACGGGCAGATTTCGACATGGTAGTGTCCGCGCGGGTTGAGAAAGTAGCGGCCCTGCACATGCCAGTCCGCGCGCAGCTCCGGGGGTGTTGTGGAGTATCCCTCGTTGGCAAGCATCGTCAGGCCGGTCATCATCCCGACCCCGCGCGCCGCCATCAGAATCGCCCGCAGCCGTTTGATATACGCCGCCGCCTTCGGATCGTCGATGCCCGTGTAGTCGTGCATGTCGTACCATACGACCAGCAGGTTCTGTCCCCACAGCGCCAGGTCTTCCAGGTATTCGGTCAGTTCGTCGAGCGGCGCGTTCATGTAATAGTTCCCGAAGTGGGTAGCAAAATACGTGCCGATGTACTTCCGCTGCGGGACAAATGTCCCGCGGAAGGCAGGCTCGCGCAGGTATCTTCCTGCTCCCGCCATCAGTCCCGCGCGGTCGCCGCCGTAAACGCATCCGTTCTCCACGCGGTACCCGCTGCCGGGAAGCGTCTCATCATAGGCAAGCGTAAGCTCCGGGACCGGCAGTCCGCGCTGACTCTGTACCCGCGCAATGATCCGATATACGCGTTCGATGAATTCCATACCGTCCTCCCCTATTTACGGATATCGGCGTGGATGCCGTCGCCGTGGACAAGGGCGGTCTCATCGCCGCGCATCTCGATGTTCTCCGCCTTGAGCGTCACATCGCAGTCACGTCCGCCGAACACCGCCGGGATGCATGCATTCGTCCGGACGCCGTCGAAGCGCAGGCCGGTTGCTTTGCTGCCGTTGAAGTACACCGCCGCAATCTGGTCATACCCGTAGCGGCTGCCGTAACGGCGCTCGTCATCGGAGACCGCGAAGTCACGCGGCTGCGGACGGGCATTGCGTGCATAGCCGATCTCCCGGACGCTGATACACTCATAGCTGCCCGGCCCGAAGTACACCGGACTGATTGCGTCACCGTACATCTGCACGTTCTCGATGACCGCGTCGCACAGCGTACAGCTCACCGTGACGCCGTAGCGCGCGTGAGACTGGACGTTGCGGACGATGATGTTGTAGGTATCGCCCAGCACGGCACAGTTCTTCGGGTCATTGTCGCGGTAGTAATGATTCTCACCGATGCGGACGCTCGCGCCGGCGCGGGTCTCCTCACGGAACGTGAGCCAGTAAGGCTCCTCCATCGCCATCGATGTCTCGGAGCCGAGAAGGTACTCCTCGGAATAGGGAATGCGCAGCACATAGCCTTCGGCGTTGGGGTCTGAAGGGTCAATCTCGCAGTAGTTCTGAACATTCTCAATGAGGACGTTGTAGAGCTTGCGGCCGTCCTGATTGAGAAGGCGCACCTGTGCGCAGACGGTGGCGGTGGTGATGTTGCGGATGACGACGTTGTGGATGGAGGTGTCCATCTCCGCGACGGCCATGGACTCGTCGAAGCCGTGGTTGAGACAGGTGAGTGCGACGGAATCGTCCTGCGTATAGCCGGAGATGTTCTCGATGACAAAGCCGCTGCAGCCGGTGCGCAGGTCGATGCCGTCCTGGTTGGGCGCGTTGGAGGAGCCCATGAAGCGGATGTTGGAAACGCGGCAGTTGGCGCAGTAGTGGAAGGTGATGCCCCACCAGCGCTGGTGGAGGATAGAGACGTTTTCGACGATGACACGCTCGCAGTTATGGAAGTGGAGCGTGGTGTTGACGATAATGTGCGGACGGCCGTCCTTTCGTGAGTTGCGCTCGACGAGTCCGTTGTGGTTGCCGCCGTCAAGGATGGCGTTGCCTAAGCCGTAGACATGGATATCGTACTGCCGGCCCGCGCGTGTGGCGGCGCGTGCGGTACGGGCGTGGGAGTTTTTGAAGATGTTGTCGAAGATCCCGTCGCACTGGCGCAGATGGCAGTTGTCGAGGCAGATGACGCTGCCGGTGTGCAGCCGTACGGCGCGCGGGAGCATCCAGATTTCGGTTCCCGTGCGCAGGTTGCGGCGCGGGATCGTAACGGTCTCGCCGGTCTCACAGGCCGCATCAACCGCTGCCTGAATCATCGCGGCATCGTCAGCCAACCCGACGTAGTAGTTGGGGTCAAAGCGGGTCATAACGCGCTCCTTTCCTTATCACGGGGATCGTTCCCTGCGGTGGAAAAGGTCCCCGTGCCGTTCCGTTTCCGCGAGGTGCCGGCATTCATCCGGCACCTCGCGGGGTGCTGCTTATTCCGCTGAGATCAGATAGTACACGCTCGGGAACTGCTCGCCCAGCGTGAAGGTCATGCCGTCGTCGGTATAGGTGACCGGCACGACGCCGTGATAGAAGCCTTCCGCGTTGACCGCCCAAACACGCAGATCACGCCGTGCAGTCTTGATCGTCAGCGTCGCCTCGATGACCTCCGCGAGAATGGGGGCTTCTCCGTACTCGTCCATATGCTCGCCGGTGAACTTCGCGCCGGTATTCTTCGCGCGTCCGACGGTCGTCAGCAGCATGTTGTCACTCTCGGAGATCGGCATGTCGGTGAGACTCGACAGCGCGACCACCGCAAAGTCGGTCTTACTCTCAACGCTGAGCGCCTTCATCTCAATCTTGCCCTGCTTTTCCAGCAGTCCGTACACCGCCTGGGTACGGTCGGTGTCGATTACGCCGTAGCCCTTGTCCCACGAGCGGTACAGCTCACCGGTATCGGACCGCACCTCGCCCGCGTCCTCGGAGATGATGCGCGTGTCCTGCTCAACCGTGCCGGAGCCGTCGAAGCACGCGCCGGCCTTGGTCTGCTCGGCGATGGTCCTGTACGCATCCATCGGCGCACCCATGCCGAGGTCGCGCTCGTTAATCTTCAGGTTTCCGTCAGACATCCGCACATCGCTGCGCCGCTGGATGAGCGCCGCGTGATAGAACAGTCCGAACTTCGCCGGATCATTCCACGTCGAGAAGATGCCCTCGCGGTACGCCACGCCGCCGATTGCGCCGCTGCTTACTTCCTTGCCGAGCGTGTCCATCCGGTCCAGGTAAGGCGTGTAGGCATAGGTATGGATGGCATATCCGCCCCAGCCCTGCAGGCTTCCGACCGCCGCGTACAGCAGGGAGCTTTCCGCGCGGAACTCATTCGGCCACGGCATATCCCACTCCGACACGAAGTACGGCATTCCCGCCACACGCGCACGCATCAAACCCGCCGTTGCCGGTTCCGCGACCTCTGTCTGACGGCGGTTCATGCAGTTGTGCTTGCCCCACTGCCAGTCATAGAAATACGTATGGCCGTCGGTAAAGTCGCCGCGCATCTGCGTCTTGACGTTCGCTCCGCACATCGCCCAGTTGGTGCCGCACAGCGGAATCTTTACGCCGATCTCGCGCAAGAAGCCTATCATCTCGTCATAGTACTTCTCCTGCAGGTATATTTTGAACTCGATGAGGCTCGGGATGTTCGCGGAAAGGTCGCAGGAGAACGCGTCATCCGTGAGACCCTTCGTCTTGAGCCACTTGTCGTATAAGCTGCGAAACTCCGACGCGTACGGCTCGACCTCGATCTTGCGGGAGAACAGGTCGCTCTCGTTGACGATCTCGCCCATCGCGAAAACCGGGTCGTCCTTATGCGCCATACCGGTATAGGGATTCAGATGCGTCCAGAAGTCGTAGGCGAACTTCTTCTGCAGCTCGATCAGCCGGCGGTTGTAGGACGAATACGGCTTGGCGGCGTCGCCGAGCGCAATGGTATTCTCCACACCGTCGTCCGCCTTAAACTTACGGTAGGTGAAGATGTCCATGTAGACGTAAATGCCCTCACGCTTGAGTGAGTAGATGAGGTAGTCGAGCCGATCCATACTTTCGGGGTCTAATTCCATCGTCGCGGAGAGACGCTTGCCCTTGGTGAAAGCGAAGATGTTGGGCGTATGCCACTCGGAGTCGAGCTGGTGGAAACGGACGATGTTGCAGCCGATTTTTGCTAATCGGCGCGCGACCTTTTCCGCATAGTCGTGGGAGGGGAAGTTTGCGGCACCGTTGAAATTGGTGCCCCAGAAGCGCGCGGGGGTGCCGTCAGAAAAGGTGAAGATGTCGCCGTCAGCCTTCACGAAGCCGTGCTTCCCGGCGGGTGCTCCGTCGTAGACAAACCGCAGGTCGATCGGCGCGTCATCGTAGTATGCGGGCCACGGGATGTATTTGGACATATCGGTTCCTCCTTATTCGCAGTCTGCGCTCTTGAGTTTCTTCATGAGTCTGACACTCTCCTCGACGAGCTCCTGCCCGCCCTGCGGAGAGACGAGGTTGCAGTACATACTCGCGCTGTAGCCCCTACCCCATTCGCCGCGCTCGGTGCACAGATAGCTGCCGCCCTCGACGCCCGGCTGACCGGCAAGCTGAATGATGAAAGTCTGTGTGAACGGGCTGCGCGCCTGCATCCGATGCTGGAAGTCCATGTACAACTCGAAACGGTTGGAGCAGAACGCTACATCGCCGATTCTGAGCACATGCAGCTCCATCGGCAGCTTCGGCTCGGTCTTCTGCTCATCGTAGCGGGAGATGATGCGGCGGAAGCGGTTGCGTCTGGCTTCCAGTACGGAGTTGCGGTTCAGATTCTCCTCGGGCGTACCGTCGAACGTGAAATCTTTCGTTTCGAGGTCAGCCAACCCTTCACGCGCGATCTGTACCTCTTCATCGGAGATGATGCGCCTGGAGAGTTTGACCGTCTCGACGATGTGCGCGACGGGCACCTCGGTGAAAATCTCCTTCTTCGCCCACGCGTAGACCTCGTCAAATCCCGCAGCGATGCGCTCGGCGATGTCGCGGCGGTTCATCATCTCGGTCTTATTCGCAGCGGCGGTGTCGATATCGCCGTACTTGAGCCGGTAGCGGCGGGTCTGCGCATCCTTGTAGTGGAGGATACGCGGCGAAAGGTCACCGGAGGCAGCGCACTGCGGCAGGATGAAGATGTCGCCGTACTTCTTCCGTAATGCCACACGCGTGTCGTGCCAGTAGTCAGCGGAGAGCATGTACTCAAGCTCGGAGTTCTGTGACGGGCACGGCACATTGATGATCGCGCCGGTCAGCTTGCCGTCCATGTCGAAGGTGAAAAGAAGATTGAGAAAGTGATCGGCACCGGCTTCGTAGTGGGAGAAGTTTTCGTCGTTGGTATTGCCGTACATCGCGGCATGACCGTTGACGCCGTGGGTGGAGTTGATGATCGCGCCGGGACGCTTGGAAAGGTCGTCGAAGTAGACGACGCGGCGGGAGTGCGCGACAACCGCGTACCCGTAGCCGTAGCCGACGCCGCCCTCAGCACGCTTGCCATACGCCTCGACGATTGCGTCGGACGCAAGGTCGGCGAGATGGTGGCGGTACGCTTCGCTCGACGCAATGTCGATGCCCGGATGCGGCACCGCGCCGGTGTTCGGCGTGGAGACTCCGAGACACCAGCCGACGTCGTTGTAGTGCGAGGGGCCGGCATGTGTGTGGGTCGCGCTCATCAAAATCTTTTCGACCGGGATGGCAGGGTTCTTCTTCTGCACCGCCGCGCGGATCTCGTCGAGCAGATGCGCGCGGACGACGACAAGGTCGGCAGAGAGAAAGATGACCAGGTCGTCGCCGCCGTCGATCACCAGCGCGGTGACGGTGACGGGGTCGAGGATGCCCTTCGAGATACGCATATGGAACTGTCCGGGGATGTTGATCGGCTCTTTTGTCGAGACATCGCGCGATGCCCATCCGATTTTGACACGGTTCATAAGTGAATCCTCCTTTATCTGTCAAAGATGCGCTTCAGCGCCTGAATACTGGCTTTCGTGAGGATTTCGCCGCCTGCGGGGGACGTTCGGCCCGAGAAGATTGTCGCGCTGTAGCCGCCGCCGCGTGTACCGCGGACGGTCGCAAGATAACCCGGACAGTGGCCGGTCAGTTCGACATCGAACACCTGCACCCCGCGCAGCGCCGCCTTCATCCGGTCGGCGTACTCCACGTACAACTCGAACGGATTGGTGATGAACGCGACATTCCCCAACCGCAGCGCGTGCACCCGGACGTCAAACACATCGGGATCGGGATTGTGACGCTTGATTTCCGCGAGTGCCTTGGAAAACCTGAGCGTATCGCGGAAGCCCTGCGCAATCATCTTCTCATAGTTGAGGTCATCGCCGTACTGTTTTCTAAGCTCCGCAAGCCATGTCTTCGCTTCTTCATACTCTGCGTCGGTGCTCGCCCAGACCGGCAGTGTGACGTTCTCGCACACATACCGCATCTCCGGCTTTTCACACACATCATATGCGTCGTCCCTATGCTCGAGGACCATCTCCGCAAGCAGCCGTCCGAACGCCTCGCGTCCGTCCTCGTCGCGGTCATTCGGATCGCCCGGGACACGTTCGATGAGGATATGCGGTGACAGGTCTCCCGCCGCGCCGATCAGCGTCATCAGCGTGACATTCGGCAACTCGCGGGCAAGTATCTCACGCGCGGCACCGGGATAGTCCGGCGTGATGTAGTTCTTACCCTCCACCACCTGCGCCGTACACGGGACGTCCGCGATGACACCATAAAGCTCGCCCTTCGTGTCGCGAACGTAGAGAAGCTGCGTCGGGCCGCCGTCACGACCTTCAGAACCTACAAAATCTTTGCGCGCGGTTGAGCCGTACATCACCGCGCTGTTGTCGGTATAGCGGATACGGCGGTTGACACCGGTACGCGTGCGCGCGCACGTCGCCGACAGCGTGCAGTCACGCCGTGCATCGTAGGCAGCCTTCATCGCCGTGACAATGCCCTCCGCAACGGCTCGTCTGCAGTCGTCGGCGGATGTCGTACCGTCGGGAATCATACGGTTGCCGTTCAGTCCTGAGATCGTATCGACCAGATACGGCCCGGTATGGATATGCGTCGCGGAGAGGATAATGCCGTCCTCGCGCACGGGTAATATGTCCTTTGTGAGCGAATAAACGTCTGCGGGAAGCGGGTCGTCGATTGCGCACAGGTCGCACGCCACCCAGAAGATGGTGGTATCGCCGTCCGTGACCGCCATCGCGATGGCGCGGATATCCTCGCGCGGTGTTTCCGACACGCGGATGTGATACTGTCCCCGCAGCGAAACGCGTCCGGGCGGGGTGATGATGCCTTCACCGAAACCGATCTTCATCTGACTTCCTCCGTTTCCTTCAGCAGCGCGAGACTTTCGCGTACGAGGACGTCGCCTCCGTCGGGCCCGCACTGACCGTTGAAGATCATCGCGCTGTACCCGCCGCCGCGTACGGCACGCCGCGTCGCAAGATAACCCATCGCGTCGTCGGTGAGCTGTACATCGAATACCTGCACGCCCGGCATTCCGGCACGGACGCGGTCGGCGTACTCGATGAAGCATTCAAAGGGGTTGGTGATGAATGCGACGTTCCCGATGCGCAGCGCGTGAACGGGCGCCTTGACGTACTCCACATCGTCCTCGAACCGCCGGACGATGACCTCATCCTCCGAGTATCCGAAACTCGGCACGCCGCTCTTAAACGGATAACGGTCGGGACGCGTGCCGTACTTTTCCGCGTATCCGGCCATTGCCGCCTTTGCCGCCGTGTACTGTGCGAACGTCGGGTTCCAGCGCGGCAGGTCGACCTCGCGGTAACGATTCACGAACGCGGCGTCCTCCGGCAGCGTCTCCATCGGCGCGTCGGCATAGCGCAGAATCTCCCGTGCGATCCGTTCGCCGAGCCACCGTGCGCCGTCCTCAGAGTTCATGTCCGGCTCGCCCGGAAGCATCGTCAGCTGGTCGCGCGGCGACAAATCTCCCGCGCATCCCGTCACGCCCAGCACCCGGACATCCCCGAGCGACGCCTCTGCCATCGCGCGCGTGTAGCCCCAGTAATCCGACGTGATGTAGTCTTTGTGCTCGACCACCTGCGCCGTACACGGGACGTTTGTGACGACACCGGTCAGTTTTCCCGCAGCGTCGCGCACATACAGCAGGTTGACAAGTCCGCCGTCATGATACTCCATGCACTTGAAGTCGTCGCGGTCGACGCGTCCGTACATCGCGGCAGAACCGTCCGTATACGTGACACGTCTGCAATAGCCGGTCTGAATGGGACTGGCAGCGCGGGAGAACGTCGACGGTACCATCGCATCATGCGCACGAACGATGGCATCGGCGATCGCGGACGCGGCTGCGGCGCGGTTCTCCTCCGGCTGGGTCAGCGTGGGGTCGTCGCAGAGGTATCGGATCAGCGAGCTTTCGGCATCGCGCTGCATGTAGGGGCCGGTGTGGATGTGCGTCGCGGAGAGGATCACATGCGCGGCGTCGGCATCCGGCAGGCGGGACTTGAGCGCGTCGACAACGGCGTCTTTGAGAGATTTCGGTGTGAACAGCAGATCGCACGCGGCCCAATAGACCGGCGTATCTCCCTCACGTCCGACCGCGAGCACAACGGCCTGTAAACGCGAGCCGACCTTCCGTGCGATACGCTGCTCATATTGCCCCAGCAATGCGGCGGGCAGACGCGGCGTGATATCCGCACCGCTCCAGCCCGCGAGCAATTTACTCGACATAACGGTTCCTCCCATTCGCCAAAAGGCGGTTGTATTCGGTGTACTTTCCGTACTTTTCATCCATATAGCGCCTGTTTTCCGACGGCAGATACGTGGTATCCGGTACGGCGAACCTCTCCGCGTCGGAAAGTGTCATTGCGCCGTCCGCGACTGCGGCTCCGAGTGCGCAGCCCAAGGCAGTCGCCTCGGAGACCTTCAGCGTCATGACCGGGACCCCGAGCGCATTGGCCTTCATCTGCGTCCACAGCGGACTTTTCGCACCGCCGCCGAGTGAGATCACTCGCTCAAACGTCCCCAATACTTCGAGATTCTCCCGCAGCAGGAACGCCACACTCTCCATCACCGCCCGCGCGAGGTCGTATTTTCCCGTCTCAAGCGTCACGCCCAGGAACGCACCCCTTGCATCACGGTCGGATACCGGCGACAGCCGTCCCTTGAAGTGCGGCAGGCAGATCAACTCCCCATCCGGGCGGGTATGCTCCGCGATCTCACGGTCGATGTCCGCGTAGGACAGCCCATCGAGAAACGCGTCACGGTACCACTTCAGCAGGATTCCCGCTGTCGGGCAGTACGGCAGCGCGAGATATTTGTCCTCCACTCCGTGGCACAGCACCGGGATGCGATGATTCTCCGGCGTGAACCGGTCGAGCGTTGCGGCGATTGCCAGGACCGTGCCGGTCGTCTCGGTAATGATGCCGCCGCGGACATTCCCCGCGCCGTACGCGGCCGCGCACTGGTCGAGCATCCCGTTGCCCACCGGCGTACATCCGACCCCGAGCGCCGTCTGCGCGTCAGCGGTCAGAGTTCCTACCCTGACCGACGGCGGACACGGCTGCGCGAGTGTGTCGATGTCGATGCCCGCCGCGTCAAGCAGCTCACGGTCGTAGGCTTTCTTCCGGATGTCGAAGTAGCCGGAGCAGGACAGGATGCCGTACTCCGCGCGCATCTCGCCGGTCAGACGGTAGAGGACCCAGTCGTGCAGCAGCAGCGCTTTCGTATAGCGTACATCCGGCCGATGTCTGCGCATCCACAGCAGTTTCGCGACGGGCATGACGGCGTCGAACCCTAAGTTGCCGGTACGTTCGTAGACCGTCCGCGCGGGGATGATCTGACTGAGTGCGTCACATTCCTCCCGCGCGCGTTCATCGAGCCAGACGATCGCGTTCCCGATCGGCTCATCCTGTGCGTCGAGGAAGATAAGCGTCTCAGCCTGCCCGGTCACCGCAATCCGTTCGAGCGTCCGTACACCCGTGCGGTCGAGCACCCGGCGTCCGCTTTCATATAGGATGCGGATGTACTCGTCCGCCGCATACTCGATACGGCCGGGCGCGGGAGTCTCGTAGCGGTACTCGGTCGTCTCGGACGCCGCGATCCGGAAGTCCGCGCCGAACAGCACGGTTTTGAGCGCCGTCGTGCCGTAGTCAAAGATCAGCGTATAGCCCATATCAGATGATTTCAATCCCGAGCATGTCGCACAGCCAGCGGATGCGGCGGGTCTGATCGCCGTAGACGAGGATGATGTGCTGCGCCCCGACCTTCTCCGCAAACGCCTCAACGCCGCCCTCGGGAACGATCTCGAGCGACGGAAGCTGCGGCGCGGGCGCGTCCCATCCACACTCCTCCCACGCGCGCGGCGCTCTCGCCTCGCCTCTGAGAAGCTGCATCCGGTATTTTCCGTCATTCCACTGAAGTCTTGCCAGCGTTACGTCACCCGTGCGCAGCTTTGAGACGTTCAGCAGCGACGTGCTTAAAAGTCCGAACGCCGCCGGCTGAATCGTCGGCTGACCGTCGGTGACTTCGGCGGGGATGAAATCCGGCACACCGCACAGAAGCGCGTCCTCGAAGAACTCATAGAACTCGACGTACGGTGCGGTCTGCCCGGTCAGGCTGTGGAGCATCAGCTGTGTGACGGCGCCGAGGATATCGTTCTCGGGAATCGTGCACACGCCGCACAGCCGATCCAGCAACATAAAAATCATTGCGGGCGGGATGCCGAGGAGCTTTTTGAACCCGTCGACGTCGATGAGCGTGACGGCCTGATACTTCCGGTCACGGACACGTCGGGCAATCGCGAGGGCATAGCGCGCGGCAGCCTCGATCGGCGCGTCGCCGCACTCCTTCGTGAACGCGTAGGTCGCGCGCACGAACTTCACGCAGTCGGCAACCGCGTCGGCAGCAATGTTCTTTGAGGTCTGTTCGACTTCAAGCAGCTCGAACGGCTCTATCTCGACGCCGACGGTTTTCCGCAGGCTCAGACCGTCGAACATCGTGCCGTACAGCAGCATGTCGCGGTATCCCGCGCTGCCGATGCGGGCGTCGCGCAGGTTGTATACCGCCCACGCCGCCGCGAGGAAATCCCCGACCTTCTCCATCGGGAGCGGCTGTCCGGCAACGCTGTAGACATAGCGGCAGTTATAACCCAGGCCTTTCATGGTCGGGAACAGCGCCGTCGCGCCCGCCTGATCTGCGGTGGAGATCAGCTTGCCCTCCTCGTCATACCACCCGGCGAGACTCCACAGCAGCATCGGGAGATGGCGGAAGCGGTCGATGACGCGGATGACGGCATGGGTGGGAATCCAGCCCGCAACGCAGACGATCAGTGCGTCGAGCGGCTGTTTTTCCAGGTCCGTAACGGCACGGTCGGCGTCGGCATATTCCGCGTCGTCCGTGACCGGCAGCGTCGCCGCGACCGGATATCCGAGTGCGCGCAGCTCGAGTAAAGCCTGCGCCGCGCGCCGGTTGATGACCTCATGTGGGGTATTGACCTCTCCGAACGGTACAAAGCCAACAGTAAACTCGTGCATGGTGTCCTCCTATATGTTTCGAAACTTTATTGCAGCGACCCGCGTGTTTCTCCGTATCAGTGTCCTTCCGATTGACAGTATAGCACAATCATCCACGCATGTCAAGCATTCTTCTGGACTTTATCGCAAATGCAAAAAGAGAACACGGGGTATTATATTTCGAAACATTTACCCGTGCTCTCACGAACCGACAATGTCGGTTTGATATAGGTGCTTTGGACAACGCGGTAGGCGGGATCGGCAAGTTTGCGCGTGAGCATATCGACGGCGAGCGTACACAGCGCCGGGACATGACTGTTGACGGATGTCAGTGAGACGGGCAGATAGCGGCAGAAATCGGCATCGTCGAAGCCGGTGACGCTGATGTCCTCCGGCACGCGCAAGCCCGCTTCGGAGAACGCGCGCATCAATCCGAGCGCGATGTCGTCATACTCCGCCGCGACCGCCGTCGGACGCGGGACCGCCGCAAGGATACGCTGCCCGAGTTCGTATCCGCACGCTCCGTGCCGCTTCTCGGATACATACGCATCAAGTGTGATGCTGTGAGATGCGAGGGCTTCCGCGAGATAGCGCCGCCGTGTCTCCCCGTACGGGGATCCGGCATAGGCGATGCGCGTATGCCCAAGACCTGCGAGATGATCCGCAACCGCGCGCATCCCGATGTTCTCATCGACGCAAATGACGTCGCGCTCGGCGGAGGTAAAGTTCGCGGCAATCACGACGGTCGGAACGCTGCGCGGTATCCGCGTCACGGCCTGTGCGAGGTCGTTCTCCGTGACACAGACCAGCCCCGCCGCGCCCTTCCCGGCGAAGTTCATGAGCAGCGCTTCCTCACGCGTCTGGTCGAAATCGCTGACAGCCAGCTTGACCTCATAACCCGCCGCGCGCAGCTTCTCATACAGCTGCGTCGCCACGCGTGCGTAATAGCTGCCCATCAGCTCCGGGCAGATGATGGCGACCGTCCTGACAGCGGCATTCTTTCGCTCCCGCACGCGATAGCCCATCCGCGCGGCAGTCTCACGGATGCGGTTGACGGTCTCGGCGCTGAGATCGCTGCCGCCGCGCAGCGCTTTGGATACCGTCGGCGTATTGACCCCGACCTCCCGTGCAATGTCCCGCAGCGTCACGCCCTTACGCATCGGATGTTTCCGTATCGTTGATTTCATCCGTCTTGGGAATCTCCGCGCGGCACTGCTCCCGGCGCTTCAGACGGGCGCCGATGTAGTCACTGCTGAGCTTTCCGACGACCGCGCACAGCGGGATGCCCAGGAAGATGCCGCCGATGCCGAACAGTCCGCCGCCGACGATGATCGCGAACATGACCCACAGCCCCGACAATCCGATGCTCGACCCGACGACCTTCGGATAGATGAGATTATTCTCGAGCTGCTGGAGCACCAGGATAAAGATGACAAACCACAGTGCCTTGACGGGGTCGACCATCAGCAGGATGAACGTGGAGATGGCGGTGCCGATCCAGGGGCCGAAGATGGGGATGAGGTTCGTGACGGCGATGATGACGCTGATGAGCAGTGCGTACTGGATGCCGAGGATGGAACTGCCGATGAAGCACAGAACGCCGAGGATGAGTGCCTCGGTGAGCTGTCCGCCGATGAACTTTCCGAAGATATCGTTGGCGTAGCGACCGGTCTCGAGCAGGAAGGAGGTGATCTTTTCGGGCAGGAACGCACGGAACAGGTTCTTAACCTGACCGACGAGTTTCTCCTTATGATACAAAAGGTAGACGGAGATGATGGCACTCATGAGGATATTGAACACACCGCCGAAAACGGAGGTCATGACATTCTTGGTGGTATTGAGAATCTGCGGGAGGGAGCCTTGCAGGGTAACGACGATGTTGTCGACGAAGGCGGCACCGGTGTCCTGAATCTGCTGCCACAGCTGCTCATTGAGGTTGAAGCGTTCGGCAAGACCGTTGACAAAGATCTCGAGGGAGGCGACGTAGCCTTCGATGTTGCCGATGAAGACGACAACGCTGCCGACAAGCTGCGGGATGAAAACGGACACAATGGCGGTGACCAGCGCGACGGCAAGCAGCATCGTCAGCGCGACGGCGCAGCCGTGCTCAAGATGAGGCTTACGCTTCTTAACCTTTTTGAACAGCTTCGGGAAAATTTTTTCCTCGATGAAGCGCAACGGCATATTGAGGATATAGGCGATGACAATCCCGTATAAGAACGGGTTCAGGCACCCCAGTATCTTCCCGACAACACCGAAGATTTCATTCTTTTGAATGAAGAACATGACCAGCAGCACGGCGTAGGTGATCAGCAGGATATAGGTTTTCAGCGGAGACCTTTCCGATTTCTTTTCCATACGATCCCTCCTTATGTTTTTATTATAAACAAAAGGTATTCATATTGCAAGAGGTTTTTCGCAGAATCCAAAGAAAAAACATCCCCGGCAGACGGGCAAAAAAAATAGGCCGCATGAAAATCACACGACCTGAGAGGGGTAATGAATAGGAGGGAGTCATTGAAAAAGCCACCACGCAAGTACACTGCTCACTGTCCACTGAATTGCCACCGAGCTGTTCACCACTCAACCACTGACTATAGTATACAGAAAAAGTATTGCGTGAACAAGTAGAATCCTATTAAGTTTTAATTAATCATTGTTTTAAATAGTATTATTATGCTTCCTGATATCTTTTCAAAGCCTTCTGACGCTCCTCCTCGAGCATCATATCCTTGACTTTCATCAGACGCGTCAAATTCCCGCGCTCGTTCTCTTCGAGCTTCATCGTGATATACCGGATTGTCTCCTCAAACTGCGGGATCATCACGTACTCCAGCGCGTTGACACGCCGGCGCGTTTTCTCGATATCGCGTGCGAGAAGCTGCGTGGTCTTCTCGGTCTCGGCGAGCTTCAGCAGCTCCGACTGCGCCTTGGACAGCGCATTGATCGCGTCGTCGAGTTCGGCGGACGTCGTCGCAAAGCCATACGGGTACAGCTCGGCCGGATCCTCGTTGTGCAGACTCGTGTGAAAGATCGGCACACTCACGCCCATAATGTTGTGCGCGTCCACCGTCAGGCTCACACTCTGCTTCGGATGGCTCAGCGCCTGCTCGAGCATCTGCGGCGACATCACCGCCGCTGCCACGCCGAACGCTCCGTGCGCCTCCATCAGCGCGCGTTCGACATGCTGCCGCAGCTTCTTGTTCTCCCGGATCAGCTCTAAGAACCGCTTCATCATCTCGTCGAGCTTGTCCTTCAGAAGCTTATGCCCGCGGCGCGCGGTCTTCAGACGCGTCTTCAAACGCGTCAGTTCCATACGCGTCGGGTTTACCCGTATCATCGCCATACCTATTCCCCATCCTTTGGATAGTACGCGTCGATCATCTCCGGCTTGATGCGCTTGAGCTCCGACTTCGGCAGCAGCGTTAAGAGCTTCCACCCGAGCGTCAATGTCTCCTCGATGCTGCGGTTGGTCTGATAGCCCTGCGACACATATTCCTTCTCAAACGCGTCGGCAAACTTTGCATACAGCCGATCGAGCTCGGTCAGCGCGCTCTCGCCGAGAATCGTCATCAGTTCGCGCGCCTCCTTGCCTCTGGCATACGCGGCGATCAACTGGTTCATGACGCCCGAGTGATCCTCACGCGTTTTTCCCTCTCCGATGCCCTTGTCCTTTAAGCGCGACAGACTCGGCAGCACGTCGATGGGCGGCGTGATGCCGTGGCGGTGAAGCTCTCTGGAGAGGATGATCTGCCCCTCGGTGATATAGCCGGTCAGGTCGGGGATCGGGTGGGTCTTGTCGTCCTCGGGCATCGTCAGAATCGGGATCATCGTGATCGACCCTTCCGAATCGAACCGCCGTCCGGCGCGCTCATACATGGTCGCGAGGTCGGTGTAAAGGTAGCCCGGATAGCCCCGCCGTCCGGGGACTTCTTTGCGCGCGGCGGAAACTTCACGCAGCGCCTCGGCATAGTTGGTGATGTCGGTGATGATGACCAGGACGTGCATGCCCATGGTGAACGCCAGATACTCCGCGGCGGTCAGCGCCATACGCGGGGTGGAGATACGCTCGATGGCGGGGTCGTTGGCAAGGTTCATGAACAGCACGGTGCGGTCGAGCGCACCGGTCCTGCGGAAGTCGGTGACGAAGAAGTCGGCCTCCTCAAAGGTAATGCCGACGGCCGCGAAGACAACCGCGAAGGGTGTGGTAGTGCCGAGCACCTTCGCCTGCCTTGCGATCTGCGCGGCAAGCTCGGCATGAGACAGGCCGGAGCCGGAGAAGATCGGCAGCTTTTGACCGCGTACGAGCGTATTCAGCCCGTCGATGGCAGAGATGCCGGTCTGGATGAACTCACTGGGGTAGTTGCGCGCCGAGGGATTCATCGGGGTGCCGTTGATGTCCTCGAAGCGTTCTGGGAGAATCTCCGGCCCGCCGTCTTTCGGGCGCCCCAGACCGTCGAACACGCGCCCGAGCATGTCGCCCGAGACGGCCAGCTCGATACCGTGGCCTAAAAAGCGCACCTTCGAGTCCGCGAGGTTGATTCCCGCCGACGAATCAAACAGCTGCACCAGCGCGTTGGAGCCGTCCACCTCCAGAACCTTGCACTGACGTGTCTCGCCGTTGGGCAGCTCAATCTCGCCAAGCTCCCCGTAGGTCACGCCTTCCACCTGCTGAATCAGCATCAGCGGTCCGGCAATCTCCTGTATTGTACGGTATTCCTTCATGACACAAGGCTCCCTTCCGCGAGCTTCGACAGTTCGTCGATCATCTCCTCATCGATCGCCGGGTAGACGGTCTGATAGTCCGCCTCCGACTTCGCGCGTCCGATTTTCTCGATCGCCCCGATGCTGAGCACATCCTTAAGGTTGGCGCCGGCTGCCAGCGCGTCAGACGCGAGACTGCGGTATGTCAGAATCAGCCGCAGCAGCCCGTACTGTTTGTCCAGCGGACAGTATGCGTCCGTATCGCTCATCGCATCCTGCTGCAGGAAGTCTTCTCTGAGCATACGCGCAACCTCCAGCGTCAGACGGTCGCTTCTTGAAAGCGCATCCACTCCGACCAGGCGCACGATCTCGTCAAGCTCCGACTCGAGCTGCAGGATGTGGAGCGCCTCGGCCCTTTGCTTCGAGAAATCCGCCGCGACGTTCTCCGAGAACCAGTCCGACAGACGGTCAACATAGAGAGAGTAGGAGTTGAGCCAGTTGATTGCGGGGAAGTGGCGGCGGTAGGCAAGCTGCGCGTCGAGACCCCAGAAGACCTTGACGATACGCAGCGTGGCCTGCGTGACTGGCTCGGAGAAATCGCCGCCGGTCGGCGACACCGCGCCGATAGCCGAGAGCGCACCCTCACGCCCGTCTCCGCCCAGGCAGATGACACGTCCGGCGCGCTCGTAGAACTGCGCCAGGCGGGAGGTCAGGTATGCGGGGTAGCCTTCCTCGCCGGGCATCTCCTCCAGACGTCCGGACATCTCGCGCAGCGCCTCCGCCCAGCGGGACGTCGAGTCCGCAAGTACCGCGACACTCATGCCCATGTCGCGGTAGTATTCCGCGATCGTAATGCCCGTGTAGACGCTCGCCTCACGCGCCGCAACCGGCATGTCGGAGGTGTTTGCGATGAGCACCGTACGCTTCATCAGGCTTTCACCGGAACGCGGATCCTTCAGCTCCGGAAACTCACGCAGAACGTCGGTCATCTCGTTGCCGCGCTCGCCGCAGCCGATGTAGACGACGATGTCCACATCCGACCACTTCGCAAGCTGGTGCTGCACGACCGTCTTGCCCGACCCGAATGGCCCGGGGATTGCCGCCGTACCGCCGCGCGCGATCGGAAACATCGTGTCGACGTTCCTCTGACCCGTCAGCATCGGCACCGTCGGCGACAGCTTCGTCTTATACGGACGTCCGCGGCGTACCGGCCACTTCTGCATCAGCGTAATCGCGTGGACATTCCCGGCCGCGTCGGTGATCTCCGCCACGGTATCGGTGACCTTGTAGTCCCCGGCGACGATCTTCGTGATCTTGCCGGTCAGACCGTAGGGCACCATGATCTTGACGCTGACGATGGGGGTCTCCTTGACATAGCCGATGATATCACCCGCCTCAACGCCCGCGCCGCGTCTGAGGAGCGGGATGAATGTCCAGCGCTTCTCACGGTCGAGCGCCGGGACATGCACGCCGCGCGCGATCTGAGACCCGGTCATGTCACGGATTTTCTCCAGAGGCCGCTGGATGCCGTCGAAGATATTCTCGATGAGCCCCGGCCCGAGTTCTACGGACAGCGGCGCGCCGGTGGTCTCGACGATGTCGCCAGGTCCTAAACCCGCGGTCTCCTCATATACCTGAATGGACGCACGGTCGCCGCGCATCTCGATGATTTCTCCGATCAGACGCAGCTTTCCGACATACGCCACGTCGAACATATTCGCGTCTCCCATGCCCTCGGCTACAACCAGAGGGCCGGAGACCTTTACAATCTTACCGCTCATACTTCGTCCTCATCCCCCAACAGATTCGCGCCGACGGCGCGTTCGACGGACTTTGACAGCGCCGTCATGCCGATTTGCAGACTCCCCGCGCGTCCCGGGATCAGAATCACCGCCGGGATCGTCTCATCCGCATAGCGTGCGATCTCCTCGGGGATATGCCGAGCGAGGTCCTCCGTGATATAGATGATCGCGCACTTCTCCCGGGCAAGCGTATGGAGCGCTTGCGACGCTTCCTCTGCGTTCTGCGCAAAGATTGTCTCAAGTCCAAGCGCGCGGAAACCAAGAACACTCGTCCGATCGCCGATCACCGCGATTTTATGTTTCTCCATCGTTACAGCCTTTCCCGCAGCTGCGCCGGTGTCAGCCCGCCGCGCCGTCCCGCAAGAATCACGCGGACACGCTGCAGCGCAAGCTCCTGTCCGTACAGATATGAAAGCGCCACACCCTCGCCAAACGTCTGACGCGCGGCGTCTTTGATATACGCCTCGGTGCGCCGTTCCCCGGCCTGCTCCACGCGCGTCACGCTTCCGGTACCCGAGAGCGTCTCCCTTGCGGCATCCACCGACTCCGGCAGCACCTTCCCGAATACCTTTGCCAGCGAGTCGCCCGTCGTATCGTGCAGAAGCTCCGTCGTATCACAGTTCCCGCCCGGGATGAGCACCTGTCTGAGCATATGATACCCGCGTCCGAGCCGGCGTGCGCGGACATAGCTGATCAGGTTCGCGCGGTCGATCAGAAGCTTGACATACCCGATCACCGTCTGCAAGCCCATCTCCGCCGCAATGTTCAGGCACTCTGCGAACATCACGCGGTCGAGTGCAAAGTCGAGAAGCTGCGGATCGCCGGTACGTGTATAGGTCTCGCGCGCCTCGCGGATGCCGGACGCGGCAGACTCGGACAGTCCTTCGTATTCCTCCGCGGCGATCTTCCGTACGCGCTCGATGCTCCACGTCCCGGCGGGCATGTACAGCGCCGCAAGACGGTCGGGTGCTTTGAACGCAGCCTTGAGGTTGTGGTAGTCGTATTTGATTCGGAACAGCAAGAGCAGCCGTTTGTCCGGCAGGAAGCTCTCGAGTTCACGGAAGGTGGTCTCTCTGGACTTCGCGAGGATGTCCTCCGCCGTGGTCTCATCGCCGGGCAGTTCGAGTCCCATGTCGCCGAAGACCTTATAGGCTTCCAGATCGGTCTTTGCGTCGATGAGACGGTCGAGGCTGGATGTGCCGATCATCCGTGTTTCCATAACGCGGATACGGCCGGTGGCATAGAGATAGGCTTCGGAGTTTATCTTACCCATGGCGGCCCTCAAAAGAGCATCCCGGCGACTTCGCCGGTCAGACGCGGCCGGCTCTTGCGCACGAGTGCCTCAAGCGTCAGGTTGGTCTCGACATTGCCCGCGCGAAGCAGAACGCCACCGCTGATATGGTCATCCGCACCGCCGTCGATGAGCGCCGCGCACTTACGTCCCGTCAGCGCGCGGTTTGTCTCCCGCAGCACGGTTTCCATCAGATCCGTGTCGGCTTTCGCGTAAAAGACGGTCTCGCCGCCCTGCGCATAGCGCTCGAGCAATCCGGCGAGCAGCTTCACACGCTGCGCGTCGGGCAGTTTTTTGAGATTGTCGAGCACACGGTCAAACACCTCGCCGATCAGCTCCTGCTTGGTGGAGAGGGCAGTCTTCTGTGCCGCAAGCTTCGCGGTACTCTTTGCCCGGCGTTTGATTTCCTCCGCCGTACGTTCGGTATCCTGCAGACGCTGCTCATATGCCGCGTCCGCGTTCACACGCGCCCTCTGCAGTATCTGCAGCGCCTGAGCACGCGCATCCTTTTCGATCTTATCCACATCGGACGCCGCTTCCTCACGGATGCGTCCGACGATCCTGTCTATTCCCTGCATACCTCTACCCTCCCGTGTCGTGTGATCGTGCGTGGAGAAGCCTGCATCACACCGGTACGCCGTTGTAGATCAGGAAGGAAGCAAGCAGCGCCAAAACCGCGTAGGTCTCGACCATGACGGCGTAGACAACGCCCTTGACAACTTCCTCGGGGCGCTTGGCGACGAGCGCGATGCCGCTGCACGATACCTTTGTCTGCTTGATGGCAGAAAAGTAGCCCACGACGCCCATCAGGAGTCCCGCCAGCAGGAACCACAACCCCGACTGGGTGGAAACCTCAACGGGATTGCCGGTCAGCAGTCCGATCTTGAGGATGATGAGGAAGCCGATGAGCAGCCCGTAGATGCCCTGTGTGCCCGGGAGAGCCTGCAGGATCAGCGTCTGAGAGAATTTCGACGGATCTTCGGATACGACGCCCGCTGCCGCCTCACCGACCATGCCGACGCCCTTCGCTGAGCCCATGCCCGCCAGACCCGTAGAGATGACCGCACCTAAAACCGCCAAAAAGGTACCGTTGAGAAATATGCTCATTTGAATATCCTCCAATTAAAGATATAATGTATTCTATGGGGAACCGTCAGGGTTTGAGATAGTGGTGCTTCAGTTTATACACAGCCGGAGCAAACGCGCGTCCGCCGTCTTCGAAGAATTTCCCGAAGAACTCGATGTACTGCAGACGCAGTGAGTGGACAAACGCACCGAGGATGTTGATGCCGAGGTTGAAGACGTGGCCGATGAGGAATACCGGGATGAAGATGATGATACCCACCGGACCGGGGAACAGGGTTGCCAGAATATTGAAAACGCTCGCGACGATCGCCGAGGACAGCCCCAGTGCAAGCAGCCGGGAATATGAGAGGATGTCGGAGAGATAGCCGGTGATGCCGTAGAGCTGCGACAGTCCTCCGACAGCCTTGCCCAGCAGCTTGGGGGAGCGGCGTCCGCCGAAGAGGATTATCCCCGCGACGCCCGCGAGCGTGATATATGAGCCTGCGCTGACGCCGAGCACCAACAGGATCAGGCCGATGAAGACCGCGTACCAGAACCCCACGTCGCAGATCGCGTCAAACCACTGTCTGCGCCGGATCTGCCGCCACGCGGAGACCGCCATACCGAACATAATATGAATCAGCCCCAACGCAAAGGACAGAATCAGCACGTTGAACGGCTGGGTCATCGGGTCATAGAGCACCGCGGGGATTGTCGCATCGACGCCGAGAATGCCGTTTGCGAACTGCTTCACGACGTCGCCGAAGTAGGAGCCGAACATCACGCCCCAGAACGCCATGGATAATCCGCCCCAAAACAAGACCTTCATCAGATTGCCGAACATTCCGCGCGGCTTCACCTTCCAAACCAGCACCCCGCATGCAGCCGCGACAAGCAACCCGTAGCCGACGTCCGCCATCATCATGCCGAAGAACAGCAGAAAGAACGGCACCATCACAGGGTTTGGGTCGATCAGGCTGTTGTAGGCGGGCATCCCGTACAGCTCCGTAATGAAGTTGAACGGCTGGACAAATCTGTTGTTTTTGAACGCGACCGGAACATCCTGGCCCTCGGAAGGGTCGGAGATCTCGTAGGCGCATCCGGCGGCTTCAAGCGCCTGAGCGACTGCCGCCTCCTGCTCCTTCGGGAGCCACCCGGTGAACGCGACGCAGCGTCTGGATTCCACCAGCTCCGCGCGCAGACTCTCCCGCGTCAGCTCCATCGACAGCGCGTCGGCGCAGCGCTCCAGCTCCTGCCGGAAGGATGAGAGTTTCTCAAGCTCCGCATTCAGCTCCGCGCGGCGTACCTCACGCGACTTGACTTCATCGTCGAGCGCTTCGATCATCCGGGACGGCGGCGCGTCTCCGCGTAAGGAGGACCTCAGCGCGCCGTAGCTATTGAGCACCTTCCACGCGTCCTCCGCATCGGCCCTGTAGACAAACCACCACGCCCGCATCTGGTCGCGGTCGGCACCGACTTCCACGAGCTCACCTGCGTACGGCTCGAGAGCCGCGCGCAGCTCGTCGGTCTTCGTCGAGGCCGGCAGCACCAACGCCGACGCTTCCATATACGCGGTACCCGTATAGTCCGGCGCGAGATCGGTCTGCACCCACGGCAGCAGTCCTTGACGGCGGTCTTCTGCCGTGCGGTCGGAGTCATCGAGCGCCCTGAGCTCCCTTGTAATGCCGTTGATCCGGTCTGCCGCGTCGAGAACCGTACTGTAGTCTGCGTCCACCAGTTCGCTCTCGGACAGTTCGGGCTTCTGTGAAAGCAGTCCTTTCTTCACCGGAAAACGTTTGGAGAGCAGTTCGATGGCGTCTGTGACCATTGTGCGGCTGGCGTTGAGCTCATCAAGGTCGGGGGTCTGTACGCGAAAGCCTTCGACTTCCTGCTCCGGCTTTCGCAGCTCCACGCATTGGAGCTTGGCGAGCGCGCGTAGCAGACTCTTGACCTTCGCGCGCGGTGCGACCGCCTCCATGTAGCGCATTGTTACGATTGCCATGCGCCGCTCACAATCCTTTCCGCCACGGCAGCAGCGGCCGCGACTATTTTCTTACCTGCGGTTTTTCTCAGATCGTCCGCCTCACCGTCGGCATAGCGTGCCGCGTCACGGATCAGCTGCTCGCCCTGTGCATCCGCCTCCTGCAGAAGTATCGCGCACGCCTCGTCGGCTTCTTTCTCTCGTGTGCGCTTCAGTGCTTCCGCGTCGGCATGTGCCTGTGAGAGCGCGCGCCTTGCGCGTTCTTTCGCGCGCGTGATCTCCTCCGCGGCCTGCTCCTCAGCTTCCGCGACCGCCTTAATCGCTTCCATCGCCAATTTTTCATTCACCTCTGATATTTGACGCTTTTAATAAAAATGTTTTTCTAAAGACTTGCTTTTTCGACGCTATCCTTGCGCGTTCGGGCAATCTCTCTTGCAGCATTTGCACGCGGGCGACGGCTCCGTCATGTATGCTTTGCGCGACACCAACGAGATGTTCGCCTTTGTGTACACCCGCTCCAGCACGCGTCCTCCGCAGCCGGGACATGGGATCAGGTTCTTCTCCTTCTCTTCTATCGTCGCCTGGACGTTAAAAACGGTATCGCAGCGGCGACATTTGAAGTCATAAAAGGGCATTTGCTTTTCTCCTTCGGTTTTACTTGAATCTTCTCCAAGTTATTATATCAAACTTCATACGTTTTGGCAAGGCATTTGTGATGTTTTTTTGTAACAGCTTTTTTAATTTAATATCCCTCTTCCCAAAATCAAAAAAGTGTGCTATACTGAAAATGTACCTTCCGGGTTCCCGGAATATGTCTTATTTTATTATTTTACTGACGAGGTGTATACTATGGAGTTCCAGGGTCTGACGCTTGACGTCCGCAATCATCCGAAATACGACACGGGTTTCGTACCTTTCGCCCGCTTCATCGACGCGTATACGGCGCAGGTCGAGGCGTTTGCGAAGGCAAAGCCCGTGAAGATCGCCCTCGAGCGCGAGAACGGCCAAATCAGCGTCTACGAGACGAAGGTCTTCGGCGACTGTCGCAACGGTCACGGCGAGCTTGACCGGCTGTACCTTGAGCGGCTTTGTAAGGCACTGCTGTGGATACGCGGCGGGTTCCGCTTCACGATCTGCGGCGTCCCGACGCTCGCGAAGTATATTAAGGAACAGTACGCGCCCGGCGGTCTGCGCGCGTTCGACGCCGAATTCATGGCCGGTGTCTACGAGCATAAGTTCGAGGTCAAGTCCGCGAAGTACGATGAAGCCCCTGCCGCGCATGAGTTGTCCAAGAGTGTAGGCCGTCACCTGGACGGCTACCGCATCGGGTTCGATGCCGGCGGTTCCGACCGCAAGGTCAGCGCCGTGGTCAACGGCGAGAGCATCTTCTCCGAGGAGGTCGTCTGGCAGCCGAAGGTCAACGCCGATCCCGAGTATCATTATCAGGGCATCCTCTCCGCGTTCCGGGCGGCGGCTTCCAAAATGCCGCGTGTCGACGCGATCGGCGTATCGTCCGCCGGCATCTATGTTGCCAACCGTACGATGGTCGCGTCGCTGTTCATCAAGGTCCCGAAGGCCGACTTCGACGCGAAGGTCAAGGACATCTACATCCGCGCAGCGAAAGAAATCGGCGCGGATATCCCGCTGGAGGTTGCAAACGACGGCGACGTAACGGCGCTCGCGGGCTCGATGGAGCTCAACGACAACCGTGTGCTGGGCATCGCAATGGGCACCTCCGAGGCCGGCGGCTACATCGACGCGGCGGGCAACATCACCGGCTGGCTCAACGAGCTGGCGTTCGTGCCGGTCGACCTCAACCCCGACGCGATGTTGGACGAGTGGTCGGGCGACTACGGCTGCGGCGTGAAGTATTTCTCGCAGGACTGCGTGATCAAGCTGGCTCCGGCGGCCGGCGTCGAGCTGAATGCCGACGCGACCCCGGCTGAAAAGCTGAAGGCTGTCCAGAAGCTGATGCTCGCGGACGATCCCCGCGCGCGCGGCATCTATGAGAGCATCGGCTGCTACCTGGCCCACGGTCTGGCTCTGTACGACAAGTTCTACGACATCAAGCATGTCCTGCTGATGGGCCGCGTCGTCTCCGGTGAGGGCGGCAACATCATCCTCGCCGAAACTTCCCGCATCCTGCGCGAGGAATATCCGGCCGTCGCGGACCGTCTGAAGCTGCACCTCCCCGACGAGGTCTCCCGCCGTGTCGGTCAGTCCGTCGCCGCTGCCAGTCTGTAATCCATAGGGTGGGATGAGAGCATCCCACCCTATATAACAAACAGAAAGGGGTGCTGCCGTTATGCGGCTGAAAAACACGCTGGCGATTCTTCTCGCGGTGCTGATGATCGGGACGCTGGCAATACTGCCGAATGTGCTGGCGGCTACATACAACGGCAGCACCGTCTACTATACCGTAATCAACGACACGATGCTCGACCTGATGTACGCCTCGATGCCCGCTCTGGTGGGCGAGAAGATGTACGTCCCCTATACGTTGTTCACCGAATTCTTCGGAATCCGCAGCTCCTACAGCGCCGCCGAGCAGATTCTGTTCCTCTCCAACGCCGAGAGGCTCGTTCGCTTTGACATCACGCGCGGCATGGCATATGACAAAAACCTCAACGAAATTCGCCAAGCTGCGCTCATCATCCGCGGACAGGTCTTCGTCCCGGCGGAGTTCGTCGCCGACTACTTTGGGTTCTACTACAGCTTCATCACCGGCGCCGACATTGTGCGGCTGTCGGACAACTCCGCGACCTACCCCGATCAGATGCTGTCGTCGGTCTATGCCGACAAAATGCGCGCAATGCTCACGGCACTCACCGCCGCCGTCACCTCGACGACGACCGTGACCTCCACCTCCACACAGACCAGCACCACCGTCGTTAAGAAGACCACCCTCCCGCCTGCCGTTTCCCAGACCACGCTGCCTCCCCGCGATGTGTACCTGTACTTCCTTCTCGAAGACGACAAAGACCTCCCGGAGATTCTTGAGACGCTGAACACCCGGGGACTGTACGCATGTTTCTTCTGCTCTGCCGACGCCGCCGCGTCGCTGCCGTCCCTGCTGGTACGCGGGCAGTCCGCCGGCGTACTCGTATCCCGACCGCCCGCCGGCATGCCCGTGTCGCGCTATCATGCGTACGCCCTCGCGCAGGCCGCCGACATCAACGACCGCTTCTTCCGGCTCTCACGCGTCCAGTCCCGCGCGCTGCTGATGGACTTCCCCGACGGCCCTGCCGATGCACTCACCGCCGCCGGGTACGATGTCCTCACCCCCGGCTTCCTCGCCGACCCCGACACCGATGTCCTCGCCTCCGTTCTTGAATACTTCTCATCCACACGCGGCTCCGTCTACCTCGCCCTCCGCGCCGACGCAGATACTGCCTCTATCCTCGCGGTACTGCTCGACTCTCTCTGCGCGGTCGGCGGACAGATCAAGTAGCGGCGAACCGTGTTCGCCCGCTTCCGCTGTATTCGGCAGAAAGGATTGACAATATGAAGCCATATACCGTCAGCGACAGCATCCTGTTTGTAAACCATCACAGGTACCGGCGTTCGGGGCATTTGGGCCATGCACTGGTGGAATACGCACCCGGACGTCTGCTCGCGTTCTATTCCGACTGCGCAGGCTCGCGCCACAACGGGCACAACGGCTTCGGCTGGATGAACTATAAGCGTTCGCTCGACGGCGGCGGGACCTGGGGTGAGCCGGAAACGCTCGAATACTCCAAAGAGCTGTTCCTCGATGGCGAGGTATCGGTAAGCTGCGAGAAAGCGGTCTGCACCAACCGCGGGACGATTGTGCTGTCGTGCCTGATCAACGAGTACGCGCCGGCATGGGAACCGTGGCGCGCGCCGACGTACCTGCGCAGCTTCGACGGCGGGTTCTCGTGGACGCCGCCGCGCGTGCTGTCCGAACAACCCGGACGTGTCTACGATATGCGCTACCGAGACGGCGTGATTTACGCGCTGCACTTTGCAAACGACGGGCGGAAGTCCTTCTGCGGCAACGCGCCGGAGCATCAATACAAGCTTCTCGTCTCTGCGGACGACGGCGAAACGTTCACCGAACGTTCCACGCTTCCCTTCGACACGATGGGCCGCGGCTACGGGTCGCTGTGCTTCCGGCCGGACGGGACGCTGCTGGCATATATATACAACAGCCGGGATGAATATACGATGGATGTCTGTGTGAGCCATGACCTCGGGATGACGTGGAACGCGCCGGTGCCGTCATATGTGGGCAAGCGCATCCGCAATCCGCAGACGGCGTACTACGGCGGTCGGTACTTCCTCCACGGCCGCTCGGGATGCGTCGACCGTACAAAGCCGATGAATTTCGTACTCTATACATCCGACGACGGAATCCTGTGGGATAACGGCGTTTTCATACGGGAAACGCCTGCCGGAGCACACGGCGGCGCGGCGTATTATTCCAACAACCTCATCGTCCATACGCCCGACGGACGCGAGCGGCTGCTGATTCAGGCGTCCGACGCATATGAAGCCGCACGCACCGACATCCGTCATTGGTGGGTGGATGCGTAAGAACGCGGAAAGCGTCGATGTGTGTATAATTACTCAAAACCGTGACTGTTTTATTATGGTTTTGTACGTGTTTCCCCCTTGCGGCGTCGGGACTTTTGTGATATACTGTGTTAAAATTTAATCATTGCGTCTGGAGGCTTGTTCTATGAAAAGAACCCTCGCCCTGCTTCTCGCGGCTCTGCTGCTCGTGACCTTCGCGCTCACCGGCTGCTCCGCGCAGAAAACGAACCTCAAGCTCGCCACAGGCTCCGCCACCGGCACATACTACGCCTATGGAGCTGCATTCACCCAGGTTCTCTCCGCCAACATCCAGGGTCTGACCTTCGACGTCCAGTCCACCGGTGCATCCAAGGCGAACATCTACAACCTCGCCGACGGTGAGGTTGATATGGGCATTGTCCAGAACGACGTCGCAGATTACGCCTACCGCGGCGTGGATCTGTTCGACGGCGAGCAGATCACCGACTTCGTCGCGATTGCCGGCATGTATGCCGAGGTCTGCCAGGTCGTCGGTACGCCGAACATGACCTCCATCGCCGACCTGAAGGGCAAGCGCGTCTCCGTCGGCGACATCGGCTCGGGCACCGAGTTCAACGCCAAGCAGATTCTCTCCGCCTACGGCATCAGCTTTGACGACATTACCGTCCATAACCTGAGCTTCGGCGACTCCGCGACGGCGTTCAAGGACGGTAAAATCGACGCGTTCTTCTGCACCGCCGGCGCCCCGACGACCGCGATCGTCGAGCTGGCCACGACCAACGCGCTGAACATCCTCGCCGTTGACGACGAGCACGCGGCGAAGCTGATCGCCGACTATCCGTTCTACACGCAGTTCGCCATCCCGCGCGGCAGCTACAAGGGCGTGGATGCGGACGTCATGACCGTGGCAGTCAAGGCGACGCTGGTGTGCAAGAAGAGCCTGTCGGACGATCTGGTCTATAAGATCACGAAGGCGCTGTTCGAGAAGAAGGCGGACATCACCACCGCGCATCCGAAGGGTGCGGAGCTTGACGCGGCATACGCGGTCGCGGGCATCTCGATCGATTTCCATCCGGGCGCCGCGAAGTACTTCAAGGAAGTCGGAGCCATGAAATAATGCGCCGGGCGCGCGTTCACCTGAGCATTACGGCCGCGGTCATCATCGTTGTGATCGCGGCCGCTTGCCTTGTTCTGTTCATGCGTCCGCAGTGTCTGGTGCTGACCGACGGCGGCGGGCATGTACTCGCGGCGTATCCGCTGGAGGATGGGGACATCTTCTCGGTGGAGTTCATCCACTCGGTCAATAAAACCCCGGTACGCGACGTATTCACGGTCGCGCCGGGGACAATTCGAGCGGTGGAGACGGTTTATTACGGCTTCGGCGCAGGGATGGAAGCGGAGCTGACGGGTGACGAGACGCTCACTTACGACGCGGACGGCGCGATGCACATCACGGGGTTTGATAAAACCTTCACGCGTTTGAGCTATGTTGTGTCGCCGGTATCGGGACATACGCTGGTGCTGTGGCCCGATACGCCGGATGCAAAGACGGTCAGCCTGGAAACGCTGTGCGGACGTGGCAAGTCCGTCACGCTGACTGTACGCAGAGAGTTCGCACGGGTGCGGTGAGGCAACCCGAAAGCTGCCTCAGCACCCGGTGTCGATATAAACGGTTCTCTGTCTTGAAATTGTCCCGGCAAAGCTTTTTAAGACCTCAATCCACTGTTCCAGTCCGGATATGCGCTTCGGTTCTTCTTCGTTTCTCTTTTTTACTATACCATATTCAGTTCCCCAATCACCGCATAAGGATGGTGTCCCCCGATGAAAACCCCTTTCCTCAAGAATCCCGTACCCGTGACGGCTGATGATGCGCCCGTCGATGCCGACGCGCTGCTCGCCGAATTCGACCGTGAGAGCAATACCCGTCACTTCAGCGGCATCCCCCGCAAACTCATCCGCTACATGCTCGCGGCTTTCACGCTGTTCGTACTGTACATGAACCTCATCCCGAGCTGGCCCGAGCAGATCCGCCGCGCGGCGTTCGTCGGCCTGATCGTCTTCATGGCGTTCATGCTCTTCCCTGCCAACCGAAAAGCGCCCAAGAAGCCCAACTACATCCCCTGGTACGACTTCGTCCTCGCAATCGTCGGCGCCGGGACCTACTTTTACTTTATCTTCAACTTCGACGCCCTCATGAAGCGCGCGTCACGTATTCAGCCTCTGGAGATTGTGCTGGGCATCATCGGCATTCTCATCCTCGCGGAGGTCTGCCGCCGCGCCGTCGGTGTCCCGATCCTTGTCGTTGCTGCAGCCTTCGTCGGCTACGCCTTCCTCTCCGGCTACTCTCTCAAAATGATCATCTACCACCTCTTCTACACCCTCGAAGGCGTCTTCGCCACCCCCATCGGCGTCTGCTCGACCTTCATCGTGCTGTTCATCATTTTGGGAGCCTTCCTTGAGAAAACCAATATAGGAACGTTCATCATAGACCTGGCAAACTCCATCTGCGGCTTTGCGGTCGGCGGCCCGGCAAAGGTCGCCGTCGTTGCCAGCGCCTTAGAGGGCATGTACTCCGGCTCGTCGGTCGCCAACACCGTCGGCTCCGGCTCGGTGACGATTCCGATCATGAAGAAGACTGGCTACCCGCCCGAGTTCGCCGCGGCTGTCGAGGCAGCTGCCTCCACCGGCGGACAGATCATGCCGCCCGTCATGGGCGCCGCAGCCTTCCTGATGGCCGAGTTCACCGAGACCCCCTACGCGACCATCGCCGTCTGTGCCATTTTCCCCGCTGTGCTCTATTTCACCGGCATCTTCATCATGATTCACCTGCGCGCCAAGAAGCTCGGGCTGAAGGGCATCCCGCGCGACCAGATCCCAAACTTCTTCAAGCTGATTCTGAAGAAGGGCTACCTGCTTCTGCCGATCGTCATCCTCGTCTTATTGATGAGCGCAGGCCGTACACCCGCGTTCTCCGCGATTATGGCGATCGTCTCGGCAATCGTGCTCAGTTTCTTCTCCAAGGACACCCGGCTGACTCCCGTAACATTCGTCGACGCGCTCGAGAATGGCGGTAAAAACACCATCGGCGTCGCCATCGCCTGCGGCATCGCCGGCATCATCGTCGGTGTCGTGTCGCTGTCCGGCATCGGCATCAAACTGGCCGACACGCTGCTCGCGGCATCCGGCGGCATTACAATCATCGCGCTGTTCCTGACAATGATCGCCTGCATCATCCTCGGTATGGGCGTGCCGACCACCGCCAACTACGTGATCATGGCAACCATCTGCGCGCCGATTCTCGTAAAAATGGGGATCCCGCTGATTGCGGCGCACATGTTCGTCTTCTACTTCGGCATCGTTGCGGACATCACCCCGCCCGTCGCGCTCGCCGCGTACGCCGGCGCCGCCATCGCCAAGTCCGATCCCTTCAAGACCGCCGTCACTGCTTCGCGTCTGGCCATCGCGGTCTTCATCATCCCCTATATTTTCGCCCTCAACCCCGCCATGCTTTTCATCGATACCAACGTCGTGCAGGTTGTGCAGATTATCATCACCTCGCTCATCGGCATCTATGCTCTGTCCGCCGCGCTGGAGGGTTATCTGTTCCGGCCGTTGAGCATGTGGAAGCGGCTGCTCATCGCCGCCGCCGGCATCGCGCTTATCGACCCGCAGCTGATCACCGACCTCATCGGCATCGCGGTCATCGGCGTGATTGCGATAGTGGAATACCTCGCGTTCAAACGCATCCCCGCAAAGTCCTGACCATAGATAAAATCGCCCTTCGGTCGGTTCCGAAGGGCGATTTTTCTATTCTTGTGTGAAATATGTTCTCGCGCGCCGGGTGCTGAGGTTCCAATACAGCGGATCCTCTTGCTCTCCCCTGAGATCCCGCTCCCGCAGCGCACCGCTTGCCGCCGGATGGTCTTCATGCGCGCGCAGATACGGCACGATTCCGTCGGACATCTGCTCCAGCTCGTACTGCTCAAACCCCGCGAAGACCGTCGGATTTGTTGACGCCGTAAGCGTACCGGACTCGATCGCGTTGATGTTGTACGAGAGCGCGACCGCGTCTGCGTCGACGTATGCAAACACCAGCAACATCGCCGCCGCCGTCACCGCAAGCGTCTGCCACAGCCGGAAGCGCGGGATATACAGCCGCAGCAGCGTATAGACAAACGTCAGCGCAAGGGCGATCATGAACCATGATGTCTGCATTCTGAGCGGCGTCAGACCATACACGCGGATATAGAGCAGCATCTTCGCCATCGCCGTCGCAGTGAGCAGCAGCGATACCACGCCGAAGAACGTACACAACACCGCCCGCAGCGCGCGCTGACCGGTCTTCAGGAAGCAGATCACCGCAAGTATCAGCCCCATGTTGATGACGCAGACCGCGCACAGCTCGAAGAAGCCGCGCCGGGCGTACTCCGCGTAGGTGAAACCCTCGGGCAGAAGTCCTGCGAAACCGCCGAGAAAATACGCAAACTGCGAAACAAGGTAAACTGCGTAGACGATACACACCGGGATGAGGAACCCCATTGCCGCGCCGACGGGAACCTTCCGTGTACGGGCAAGTCCCATCGGTTTTTCGACCGTCACATGTCCTTTGTGCCGCAGACCGTAGAGCATCCCGAAGGCGACCGTCGCAAACGGGATGCCGAACAGGAATTGCTGCAGCGTCGTCCAGACGTTCTCCGAGACGCTGACACGCTGCATCAAGCCCTCGAACACGCCGTCCGCGCGGATGAGCAGCCGGATGACAATGAACAGCAGCGGGATGCTGACAATCACGCCCGCGAGGATGCCGATTACCAACCGTCCGCGCTTCGCGATTGTCCCGAGGGTCTTCCACGGTGTCCCGAGGTTCCCGAACGGCAGCACCGTCACCGCGCCGAGCATGTCGAGCGCCATCCCGTCATCCCGGAACGGACGCTTTCTGCCGCCCAGCATCGTCATGAGCTGCAGCGCCGTCACACATGTCAGACAAAACAACAGCACAAGCTGCCGCCCGCCGCGTCCGTCGTACAGCAGGAACGGCACCGTCAGTAAGAGTGTGAGGATGCCCAGCACGGTACTCTCTGCGCGGTTTTGCACCCGTATCCCCGCAAGCGCCATGTACGTGAACGTCACCGCGTACACACATGCGAAGAACAGCGCCACTGCGAGTCCCGAGCCGTACCCGACAATCAGCCGGATGAACAAGTAGCCCATCCCGAAGCAGAGAGGCAGCAGCACCGTTTCCGCGCGGTCATATGCGAACGGCGGTTTTTCCGTGAGGTTATACGGCAGCTCTTTTTTCGGTTCGTCCATATCGTGAATCCTCCCAATATTGATATCGTGAGGATAGGATACCACATCCTCTGCCGTTTGTCAATACATTCTTATCGAATTTCAATAATAATTTTCCGATAAGCAAGCGGTGGCGTGAGAAACACCACCGCTTTTCCGATTCAGCTCCTTACGCGTGCAAGCATGGTCAGACCAAAGCAGCCGCCCAGGCACAGCACGATCAGCGCGGACGCCGCACAGCCGATGTAGTACGCACCGATGCAGCCGCCGATGCCGCAGATAAGCGCGAGCAGCACCGACGCAAGAGTAAAGCGTCCCATGCTGCCGGTGAGATTGCGCGCGGCGGCGGCAGGGAGGATCAGCAGCGCGTTGATGACAAGCATCCCGACCCAGCGGATCGCGACGGTCACGGAGATGGCGACCACGACGGAGAAAATCAGCTCCGACAGCACCGGACGGATCCCGCGGCTCATCGCGATGGAACGGTGGAGCGAGATCGTGACGAGTTTGTTCGCAGCGATCAGCCAATAGACCACCACGCCCAGAAGCAGCAGTGCCGCCCAGAGAAGTTCCGCCGGACGCACGCTCATCAGATCACCGACGAGCAGCGAGTTGAGCTTCGATAGCCCCGTCCCGCGTGTCGCCAGGACTAAGCCCAGCGCGATGCTCACGGCCGAGTAGACGCCGATGATCGTATCCGACGACAGCCGGGCCTTCGCGCGCGTCACGGTTACCAGGAGCGCGAAGATGATCGAGAACACCACCGCGCCCCACAGCGGCTCCGTGAAGCCCGCGAGTGTCCCCACAACCATGCCTGTGAACGCGCCGTGCCCTAAGGATTCCGAGAAGAACGCCATCTTCGTGTTGACAATCATCGTCGACAGCAGCCCGAACAGCGGCGCAATGAGCAGCACCGCCAGCAGTGCGTTTTTGAAGAACAGCCCCTGCCCCGGCTCCGCCCATGAAAACGGCAGAAGATCAACGATTGCGTACCAAACCTGCATAATATCACCCAAAACCGCGGTATTTCGTATGCTCATAGGACGGGATACCCTCATCCCTCCATAATTGCCGTCTGCGTAATGTCCTATCCCAGCAGCGCCTTATATTCCGCCGATGTGAGTACCTCATCCGGCGTCCCGCTCTTGACTACGCGTCGGTTGATCAGCACGACCCGGTCGGCATACTTGCACACGAGGTCGGGGTCATGCGAAATCAGCAGCACCGATAAGTCGGCACTCTCCTTGACGCGTTCGACGGTCTCATAGAACATCGACAGCCCGTGGACATCGACACCGGAGGACGGCTCATCGAGCAAAAGAAGCTGCGGCTGCGGATTGAGCGCCAGCGCGAGAAGTACCCGCTGCAGCTCGCCGCCGGACAGCACGCCGACCCGTCGGTCAATCGTATAGTCCACATCGACCATGCGCAGACCTTCGCGTACCCACTCGCGTCGCTTCTTCCCGCACGGCAGCCAGACCGGATACCGGCTCGTGCAGGCGAGAAAGAGGTCACACACCGTCGCCGGGTACTGTGGGTCAAAGCGCGGCGTCTGCGGCACATAACCGATCACGGGCCTGATGGGAACGGTCGTATGGGCGTTGGTGAAGCGGATGTCGCCGGAGTGTGGCAGTTCACCCAGAATCGCGCGCATCAGCGTGGACTTTCCCGCACCGTTGGGGCCGATGAGCGCGGTGGTCTCGCCGCAGTGCATGTGCAGGCTGACATCGTCGAGGATCATCTCCATCCCGGCGCTGACGCTCACATGCTCGATCTTCGTGCAGCACGCCACGCCGCACGCATTCGTTCCGTGCAGATTGACACGCATCGCTTAATCCTTTCCTCCGAGTGCCCGTACGAGCACGTCGCAGTTTGCTTTCGTCAGTGTGAGAAAGTCCGCAAGGTCATTTTCTCCCGGCGATACCAGCGAGTGGACCGTCACGATCTTGGCTCCCGTCTCGAGCACGATGGTCTGCGCGGCACGGTCGTCGTACTGCGCATCGGCAAACAGCGCGGTCACACCGTACTTTTTCACCGCCGCGATCACCGTGTTCAGCTCCTGCGCCGTCGGTTCCTCATTCGGTTCCTTCGCGATCACGCCCACGACGTTCAGGTCATAGTCCGCCGCGACGTAGGCAAAACTCTCGTGAAAGATGACGATGTCGCGCACCGGGATGTCTTTGAGCCGTGCGGCTGTCTCATCCCGCAGCGCGCGCAGCTTCTCGGAGAACTCCACGGCGTTCTTCTCATAGACGTCCGCATAGGCGGGGTCCAGTTCGCCGAGCGTATGTGCGATGTTCACAGCCATCCCGCACGCGCCGTCCGTGCTCATCCACAGATGGGCGTTGTACTCCGTCTCACCGGTCACGCTCGGAAGCTGTGTCAGATTCTCCGACGCTTCGGCCAGCTTGAGATTGGGCTGGGAGGCCGCAAGCTGTTCAGCAAAGCTCTCCATGCCGCCGCCGCAGAGGATGAGAACGTCGGCATCCTCGAGCAGCTTGAGGTCATTCATCGTCAGCGCGTAGTCGTGGAGGCATCCGGCTGCGGCGGGCGCCATGTTCGTGACGCGTACACCCTCGGTATCGCCGACGACCGCGCGGGTCAGCAGCCACACGGGATAGAACGATGTCGCCACCCGCAGGCGCGACGTGTCCGCCGGTGCAAATCTGCCCGCCGTACACGCGGAGAACAGCAGCAATATGACAAGGGCAAACGGTAAGACAGTGCGTATCATAGCGATTATCCTTTGCTCAAAGTATTGATATGGGGGATGGCGGGACGCGTTGAGCAGCGTCTAGCCATCCCCCGAACAGGTCTACTATGCGATTTGCGGGATCGTTTAATACATGCCGCCCATATCCGGGGAAGCGGGTGCGGCAGGAGCGACAGGCTCCTTCTTTTCGGCGACCAGGCTCTCGGTGGTGAGAATCATCGCCGCGACGGACGCGCCCTTCTCCAGCGCGGAGCGGGTGACCTTGGTTGGGTCAACGATGCCGGCCTTGATCATATCGGTGTAGATTTCTTTGTATGCGTCGAAGCCGTAGCCGATCTTACGGGCGCTCTTGATGCGCTCGAGAACAACGGAACCATCGAAGCCGGCGTTTTGGGCGATCTGCTTGACGGGCTCCTCAAGAGCGCGGGCGATGATCTTGACACCGGTCTTCTCGTCGCCTTCGACGGATTTGACGATCTTGGAAACTTCGGTGGCGGCATTGACGTACGCGACACCGCCGCCGGCGATGATGCCTTCCTCAACGGCTGCACGGGTGGCGTTGAGCGCGTCTTCGATGCGCAGCTTCTTGTCCTTCATCTCGATCTCGGTAGCGGCACCAACCTTGATGACCGCGACGCCGCCGGACAGCTTTGCAAGACGCTCCTGCAGCTTCTCACGGTCGAAATCGGAGGTGGTGACTTCGATGGCGGACTTGATGGACGCGATGCGGGCCTTGATCGCCTCGGCATCTCCGGCGCCGCCGACGATGATGGTGTTTTCCTTCTGAGCCTTGACCTGACGCGCGCGGCCAAGCTGGGCAATGGTCGTTTCCTTCAGCTCAAGACCAAGCTCTTCGGTGATGACTTCGCCGCCCGTGAGGATGGCGATGTCACGGAGCATCTCCTTGCGGCGGTCGCCGAAGCCCGGAGCTTTGACGCACACGCAGGTGAAGGTGCCGCGCAGACGGTTGACCAGAATCGTGGCGAGCGCTTCGCCCTCGACGTCCTCGGCAATGATGACGAGCTTCTTGCCCGACTGCACGATCTGCTCGAGCAGCGGAAGGATCTCCTGAATGTTGGAAATTTTCTTATCGGTGATCAGGATGAAGGCGTCGTCGATGACGGCTTCCATCTTCTCGGAATCGGTGATCATATAGGGGGAGATATAGCCGCGGTCGAACTGCATGCCCTCGACGACCTCGGAGAAGGTCTCGGCGGTCTTGGAGTCCTCGACGGTGATGACGCCGTCGTTGCCGACTTTTTCCATCGCCTCTGCGATGAGCTTGCCGATGGCCTCATCGCCGGAGGAGATTGCGGCGACACGGGCGATGTCTTCGGAACCGTTGACGGGCTGGGTGTTGGCCTTCATGACGTCGACTGCGGCGTCGACGGCCTTCTGGATGCCGCGGCGCATGATCATAGGATTGGCGCCCGCGACGACGTTCTTCATGCCCTCGCGTACGATGGCCTGGGTCAGCAGGGTAGCGGTGGTGGTGCCGTCGCCGGCAGCGTCGTTGGTCTTTGTCGCGGCTTCGCGTACGAGCTGTGCGCCCATATTTTCAAAGGGATCGTCCAGATCGATCTCCTTGGCAATGGTGACACCGTCGTTGGTGATGAGCGGGGGGCCGAACTTCTTGTCCAGAACAACATTGCGGCCCTTCGGACCGAGGGTAACCTTAATGGTATCGGCGACCTTATTGACACCGCGCTCTAGAGCGCGACGGGCTTCCTCGTCGTAAATAATCAGCTTAGACATGTAAAATCCTCCTGTATTAGTCGTGTTTTTGGATGGGAACGGGGCTTACTCGACGATCGCGAGGATATCGTTCTGACGGACGACAATCAGGTCTTCGCCGTCGATCTTAACCTCGGTACCGGAATACTTGGACATAATCACGCGGTCTCCCGCCTTCAGATACATCACAACGTCTTTACCGTCGACGTTTCCACCCGGACCTACTGCGATGACTTCCGCGACCTGCGGCTTCTCTTTTGCGGAACCGGTCAGGACGATACCGGACTTTGTGGTCTCTTCCGTCTCGACCATCTTCAGAACGACTCTATCGGCCAGCGGCTTGAGTTTCATGGATAATGACCTCCCGTTAAAAAGTTTTATTTTCAGATTAGCACTCAGTTTATTCGAGTGCTAGCACAGTTACTATGATAGCGCTAATTCCTTCTTTTATCAACCCCCGTATTTCGCCTTTATTCTCATTTACCCCTGCTTTTCTTCATATATCTCGTCTTTTCTCGCTCAAACGCTGCCTTGCATATTATTTCATGTTTTTCGGGTATTGTCGTAAAACAGGCGTCGGAGCAGCACTCCGACGCCTGCCGGAAGCGCGTCAGACGGGGGTCTGATCGCGCAGCAGTGCCGCACCCTCGGGGATGACGAAGCGGACGGCACCGGGCAGCATCTCGACGGACACCTCGGTTACAACGCGGATTTCGCCGTCAAAGCAGATCGGCTCGGGCTTTTCTGTGCGCAGCTTGAGGGTATGCGCACGGCGGTAGAACTGCTGCGCGCCCAACTTGGCGTGGTGGCCTGCGAAGTAGGCGCCGATGAAACGGATAAGCTTGAAGCGGCTGATACGCCGGATGCAGACAATGTCCATCAGCCCGTCATCCGGCTCGGCCTCGGGGACAGCCTGGCAGCCGCCGCCGTACCACCGTCCGTTTGCCGCGATGATGACGGCAATCTCCTCGTCAAACGCCTCGCCGTCGATCTCGATATGATAGCGGCGGTTGATTTTTCGGAAAAAGTTGATGAGGATGGCTAACTTATACGGGAACCCGCCGCCAAAAGGGCACTTGCGTTTGTTGCGCACGACCCAGTGGGCGACGCGTGCGTCCAGGCCGGCATTGCATTCGTTGATTGCGTAGCTGTCCCCGACCCGCATCACGTCGAGAAGAACGGCCAGTCCCTCAGCCTGCGCGGTGATGCTGCGGAAGCGTTCCGTGCGGTCAAACAGGCGGATGAAGTCATTGCCGGTTCCGCAGGGGATACAGGCAAGCTCGACGTTCGTACGTCCGACGACACCATGCAGCGCCTCGGAGAGCGTACCGTCTCCGCCGCAGGCGTAAAACCGGCACACACGCGGCATATACTTGTCGGCAATCTCCGCGACCAGCTTTCCCGCGTCGCCGGGACCGCGCGTGACGTGAATTTCGTAATCCATCCCGTCCATCTCGTGCGCGATCTCGCCGCGCAGCTGTGCCGTGCTGTCCTTCAGTCCCGCCGCGGGATTGATCAGAAAGATATGTTTCATAAAGCAAGCCTCCTGCCGGGGGTCTTTTTATCGTACTGACAGGATACACCTTTTTCGATAAAATTGCAAGACTTATTCTGCTCTTAACACCGGGGTTTCGAGCTTTTTTATCTCCGTCATCCCGGAGGAAGCTCTTGCAAATCCCGCGGAAGAATGGTATAATAGAGTAAATACCAGCGAACGGGGCTTATGGAACTTTGAAGCAAACAAACTTTGTCTCTCCCGAAGAACTTACGATACAGGACGGCTTCACCTCCCGCGTGCTGCGGATGAACGCGGCGTATACCGCGCAGTCCGGGGAGAACCGCCGTGCGTACGTCGACTGCTACGGCTGCCAGCAGAACGAAGCCGATGCCGAAATCCTGCACGGCCTTTTGCGGCGTATGGGATATCAGGATGCCGAAAACGAGCATGACGCCGACGTCGTGCTCATCAACACTTGCGCCATCCGCGAACATGCCGAAGCGCGTGTCCTCGGCAACATCGGCGCGCTCTCGCACGACAAGCGCCGGCGTCCGGATATGATCATCGGCGTCTGCGGGTGTATGCCGCAGCAGCCGCATATGTCAGAAAAACTCAAAAAGAGCTTTCCCTATGTCGACCTCGTCTTCGGTACCCACGCGGTCTACAAGCTGCCGGAGCTGCTCTATACCGCGCTGACCGAAAAAAAACGCGTCTTTTCCACCGAGAACTCCGACGGCCGCATCGCCGAAGGTCTGCCGGTCGTACGCCGGGAGCGGGAGAAGGCGTGGGTCAGCATCATGTACGGCTGCAACAACTTTTGCACCTACTGCGTGGTTCCCTATGTACGCGGCCGTGAGCGCAGCCGCGACCCGGAACGCGTTCTCGACGAGGTGCGGGGACTTGTGTCGAATGGATATCGAGACATCACGCTGCTGGGACAGAACGTCAACTCCTACGGCAACGACCGGGACAATGGCATGCGCTTCCCGGAGCTTTTACGCCGCATTGACGCCATCGACGGCGACTACGTCATCCGCTTCATGACCAGCCATCCCAAGGACGCGACGCCTGAACTCATCGACGTCATCGCGTCCTCGAGGCACTGCGCGCACGGTATCCATCTGCCTGTGCAGTCCAGTTCCGACCGTATCCTCAAGCTGATGAACCGTCGCTACACGGTCGGGAAATACCTGGAGCTGATCGATTACGCCCGCGCGCGCATCCCCGACCTCGTCATCACATCGGACATCATCGTCGGCTTCCCCGGAGAAACCGAGGAGGACTTTCAGAAGACGCTCGATCTGATCGAATATGTGCGATACGATTCGCTGTTCACGTTCCTCTATTCGCCGCGTGTCGGCACACCGGCAGCGTCGATGGAGGACCCGGCGACGCCGGAGGAAAAGCAGGCGCGCTTTAATCGGCTGCTTGAGGCGCAGAATCGCATCTCGCAGCAGATCCATGAAGGCTACATCGGAAAGACGCTGCGGCTGCGGTTGGACGATCTGAAGCCCTGCCCGGGCTACGCGCTTTCGGCGAGGACCGACGGCGGACGTCTGGTGCATGTGGACGCGCCGGAGAGCCTGCGGAGAACGGTCGCGGACGTTTTCATCGAGCGCGCGTCGACCTATGCGCTGTTCGGCAAAGTCACGGAGAGTGGGACATGAGCGAAGAAAAGCTGTACGAACAGTTCCCGGAAAATACCGCCGAGATCACGCCAATGATGCGGCAGTACATGGATGTCAAGCGGCAGTACATGGACTGTCTGCTGATGTACCGGCTGGGAGACTTTTACGAAATGTTCTTCCAGGACGCGAAGACCGCGTCGGCGGAACTGGATCTGACGCTGACCGGGCGGCAGTGCGGGTTGAAGCTGCGCGCGGCGATGTGCGGCGTGCCGTACCATTCGGTGGACGTGTATGTGGCACGGCTGATCGCGCGCGGGTATAAGGTGGCAATCTGCGACCAGACGGAGGATCCAGCGACGGCAAAGGGCTTGGTTGACCGCGGTGTGACACGCGTGGTGACGCCGGGAACCGTGACGGACGCGTCGATGCTCGAAGGGGATGCGAACAATTACCTGTGCGCGATCTGCGCGGACGAACACGGCGCGGGCATGAGCTTCTGCGACATCTCAACGGGTCAGGCGCTTGTGACCGAGCTTCCGGCGGACTTCACGGATCAGGCGATAGAGGAATGCGGTCTGTACAATCCGCGTGAGGTACTGCTCAGCGACGGCGCGTCGGACGACAGATTTCTGACGGCGCTCAGGCAGCGCGGCTGCCTGACGGAGCGGTGCGACGCACGCTTTGACCCGGACACAGCAGCCGACCGGGTACGCGCGCAGTTCTCCGATGCGCCGGCGCTGCAGGAGGTTCTGGCGTCACGGTACGCCGCCCGCGCACTGGCGGCGCTCCTCTCCTACCTCGCCGAAACACAGATGACGACGCTCGGGAACCTCCGCACGCTCGAGCGCTACAGCCGCGCGCAGTATATGATGCTCGACGAGGTCGCACGGCGGAATCTCGAGCTGTTCCAGACACTGCGCGGGCATGAGAAGAAAGGTTCGCTGTGGTGGGTACTGGCGCATACGGCGACGACGATGGGCGCGCGGACGCTGCGCCGCTGGATGGAGCAGCCGCTGATGCAGCCCGCCGCGATCGGCCGCCGGCTCAACGCGGTGGAGGTGCTCGTCGAAGAGCCGGCGGTACGCCGAGCGATTGCCGAAGAGCTGTCGGGGATTCAGGACCTCGAGCGTCTGATCTCCCGTGCGGCGCTCGGTACGGCAAATGCGCGCGACCTGCAGTCCATCGGTGCGTCCGTCGCAAGGGTGCCGGAGATCAAGCGGCAGCTCGGGATGCTCGACTGCGAGCTTTTACGCAGCCTGTACGGGGAACTGGACGAGCTGACGGATATCGCCTCTCTGATCGATGCGGCAATCGCGGACAATCCACCGGTGACACTGCGCGACGGGGGGCTCATCCGGCGCGGGTATGACCACGAGGTGGACAAGCTGCGTGTATTGGTGGATGACAGCCGCGCGCTGCTGTCGTCCATTGAGCAGCGGGAGCGGGAGCGCACGGGCATCAAAACGCTGAAAATCGGGTACAACAAGGTCTTCGGGTACTATCTGGAGGTCTCGCGCGCTGCGGCGGCGCAGGTGCCGGAGGACTACATCCGCAAGCAGACGCTTGTGAACGGCGAGCGCTACATCACACCGGAGCTCAAAGACCTCGAAACACAGGTGTTGTCGGCAAAGGACCGCATCACCGGACTTGAATACGAGGTCTTCGAGCGTGTACGAAAGACGGTCGCGGAGGCGACGCCGCGTATCCAGCAAACGGCTGCGGCGCTTGCACAGCTCGACGTGCTGCAGAACTTCGCGGAGCTTGCTGTGAAGAACGACTACCGGCGTCCGACGGTCGACGCGGGCGACGCGCTGGTGATCACGGACGGCCGGCATCCGGTGATCGAGCAGATTCTGGGAAAGCGTGCGTTTATCGCAAACGACACGCGTCTGGACTGCGGAGAGCACCGGATGGCGATCATCACGGGGCCGAACATGGCGGGCAAGAGTACATACATGCGGCAGACGGCGCTGATCGTGCTGATGGCGCAGCTCGGGTCATTCGTTCCGGCAGGCACGGCGCGTATCGGCGTCTGCGACCGCATCTTCACGCGCATCGGCGCGTCGGACGATCTCTCCGCCGGACAGAGTACCTTCATGGTCGAGATGAGCGAGGTCGCCGAGATCATCCGCAGCGCGACATCCCGCAGCCTGCTGATCCTCGACGAGATCGGGCGCGGCACGTCGACCTACGACGGGATGAGCATCGCGCGGGCGGTACTCGAGTACGTGGCGGATAAGAAGAAGCTCGGTGCAAGGACAATGTTCGCGACGCATTACCATGAGTTGACGGAGCTGTCGGAAATCCTGGAGGGCGTGAAGAACTACGCGACGGCGGTGAAGAAGCGCGGCGACGACATCACGTTCCTGCGGCGCATCGTCCCGGGCGGCGCGGACGACTCCTACGGCATCGAGGTGGCAAAGCTCGCGGGCGTGCCGGAGCCGGTCATCCGGCGTGCCAAGGAGATACTCAAGTCGCTCGAGTCCGGCGGCACGGTGCGCGTAACGGGCAGGAAGCGTCCCGAGACCCCGCAGGTCTCCCTGACCGATTTCGGCGCCGTTGAGCTGGTTTCACGCATCCGGCGCCTGAATCTCGACGAGATGTCCCCCATGCAGGCGCTCAACCTGCTCTACGAACTCAAAACCACAGCCGAACGGCTGCCGTAGGGTAAGGGAACAGTTCAGGAAGCCCTTGCGGGGATTCCTCAACCCTTCACTATTCACTAAAATCATTGGAGGCCATTATGGACACACCCATGTATGAAAAGATCCTGCAGATGTCGCCGTGCGAACTGACGAATGTCAGCTACGAATGCTCCTGCGGCAGGACGCACAGCATCAGGATCGGCGAGCTGATCATTGAGCGCGGCGCGGCAAACCAGATCGTACGCGTCGCGGAGCCGTTCCTCAAGAGCAAGGACGCGCGCGTGTTCCTTGTTATGGACTGCAACACGCGGAGAGTACTCGGCGAGAAGGTCGAAGAGCTGATGAAGTCCGCAGGTTACAACGTCGGCTGCTATACGTTCCCCGACCACCATCTCGTTCCCAACGCCGCAACACTCGGCACGCTGCTCATCGAGGCGTCCGAGATCAGGCCCACGCTGATGATTGCCGTCGGATCCGGTACGATCAACGACATCACGCGCTACATCAGCCACCGCATCGGCGTACCGTACATCATCGTCGGCACTGCGCCCTCGATGGACGGCTATGCCGGGGACAGCTCGCCGATCGTCTGCCGCAACAACAAGGAGACATTCTACGCTCACTATGCGTCGGCAATCCTGCTTGACACGGAAATTCTCGCCGGCGCGCCGCATCGGATGCTCACGGCAGGTTTCGGCGACATCATCGGCAAATACATCGCGCTGACCGACTGGAAGCTCGCGCGCGACGTAACGGGTGAATACTACTGCGACAGCATCTCGAAATTCATGGCAGGCGCGGTACAGAAGTGTGTGGACAGCATCGACGGTGTCAACGCGCGTGACCCCGAGGCAATGAAGTACCTGGCCGAGGCGCTGTGTCTGGCGGGGATGGCGATGGGGCTTTCGGGCGTAACGCGTCCGGCGTCCGGCTCCGAGCACCATCTGACCCACTGCTTCGACATCGATAAGATTTCGCGCGGCCTCGACTACCCGCTGCACGGCAACACCGTCGGCATGTGCACAATTGTCATGGCGCGATTCTACGAGATGGCGGTTGCCGATGGTTATGTAAACTATGAGGTGCCGTCACGGGCGTACATCCGGAGCTTGCTTGAGAAGATCGGCGCGCCGCTCAAGCCGCAGGACTTCGAGATCGACCGCGAGACTTTCCGCCGCGTCCTGATGACCGCAAAGGATCTCCGCCCGCGCTACTCGATGCTCAAGTACGCGCATGAGAAAGGGTTTCTTGAGAAGTATGCCGACCAAATCACGGCGGAATATTACGGCTGATGCGCGGGGACCTTCCCAAAAGCTGAGGAGGGTCTTTTCATGAGGAAGGGGTTTCATGGAAACTTATCGTTATGTCGCGCCGTGTCTGTTCGGAATCGAAGGCGTTGCGGCGGACGAATTGCGGCGGCTGGGGTTTTCGGATGTCCGGGCCGCCGACGGACGCGTGACGTTCTCGGGAGGTCTTGACGCGCTTGCACGTGCCAACCTCTGTTCCCGCTACTGCGAGCGTGTGATCCTCGAGGTCGCACGCTTTCCCGCGACGACGTTCACACAGCTTTTCGACGGTGTCAAAGCCGCGCCGTGGGCGCAGTTTATCCCGAAGGACGCAGCTTTCCCCGTCGATGGCTACAGCATCCGTTCGCAGCTTTCAAGCATCCCCGACTGCCAGAAAATCGTCAAGAAGGCAATCGTCACCGCGCTGCAGACGAAGTACGGCATTGAGTGGTTCTCCGAGACCGGCACAATGTATAGGGTACGCTTTTCGATCCTCAAAGACGAGGTGAGCATCGGGCTGGACACATCGGGAGAGGGGCTTCATAAGCGCGGCTACCGCGAGATCGGCAACATCGCACCGCTGCGGGAAACGCTTGCGTGCGCGATGCTCGACCTGGCGCACTACCGTGGGCGCGATGCGTTCCTCGACCCGTTCTGCGGCTCCGGGACGATCGCGATTGAAGCGGCGCTCAAGGCATCGAACCGCGCGCCCGGGCTGAACCGAAGGTTCGCCGCGCAGTCCTGGGCGTTCGTGCCGGAGAAGGTCTGGGCCGATACGCGCACCGAGGCGCTCGACAGCATCTACACCGGCACGTACGACATCGAAGCGCGCGATATCGACCCGGCGTGCGTGGAGCTTGCGAAAGAGAATGCGCGGAAAGCAGGTGTCGCAGAGATGGTACGCTTCTCAATAGCGGACGCTGCAAAGCCCTTCGCGTTCGATGGCACCATCGTCACCAATCCGCCGTACGGCGAACGCATGGGCGACCTGACCCAAGCGCGGCGGCTGTACGCGGCGTTCGGGAAAGCCGTCGATCCCCGCGCGCGCGTCTACGTCATCTCGTCGGATGAGGACTTCGAGCGTTACTATGGACGCCGCGCCGCGAAGAAGCGCAAGCTCTACAACGGTATGATCAAGTGCTGCCTCTATATGTACTTCGATGAAGCCGGCAAGTCCCGTCCGGTACGCCGGAAGGTCTGAGAATCCTATAAAAAGCGCGGATATCCATCCCGGGTATGGATATCCGCGCTTTCGTCATATACTGCGCTTTGCCCTGATCTGAAACGACGGCTCGGTGACATAGCCGCAGCAGCTGAACAGCCGCTCGACGACCGCGCCGACGGTGATTGGATGCAAGGGAGCGCTTTTGTACTCATACGCGCGGCTTGCCCAAAGCGGAGAAGGTCTTATACTCCTCACTGTCGTCACGGACGGTGAGCACCTCCATGGATCCGTCCTGAAACTGGATGGAAAAGGAGGTGACGCCGCGCTTCCGGTTTTTCTCACGCGTACGGGCATCCTCGAAGACCTGTGCGGCGACGACTGTTCGGGTGTCGCGTTTATATCCTGCCTTCCAGAGAAACCACGCCGCGCACAACAGCGCGAGGATGAGGATGATCGCGCCGACGAACGCAGTACCGGAGTAGGAGGGAAAGCCGATGGCGACTAAAACCGCGATGGTGAGCACGATGATGACGAATACGAGATTGGAATTGAGGCGTTTTTTCGACATAGCGCACCTCCGGAATGATGATAGGAGCAGTATACCACGGGACGCACAATAAATCAAGCCTGTTTATGCCGCACCGCATATCTCCATGACGCAGATTTCACCCTCCGCGAGCCGTTTAGTGAGCAGCACGGGGTCATCCCGGGCAGCGTCGGCAAAATTCTCCGTTGACGCACCCGTCCGGCGCATCATACACTCTGACCATACGCTGCCTTTCTGAACTTTACAAAAGCATTTCAGAACCTGCTGTCATCGAACGCCGCGAGCTTGACGCGGAACTTCTCGACGGCGTCGCGCATGACGCCCGGCTCAAACGGGGACTTCAGCCCAGCCGCTTCGACAAGTCCGAGAAACGTCCGGCTGCCGCCGAGCTTGCACAGGTTCAGGTAATCGGACCATGCGGCAGGATCCTTCGCGTCAAAGCGCAGATAGAACTGCATCGCGCACACCTGCGCCAGCGTGTAGTCGATGTAGTAGAACGGACGCTCGTAGATGTGCGTCTGACGCTGCCAGCGGCCGCCGCGCTCGAGGTAACTGTCCTCCTGCGACATCAGTCCGTCGTCGTAGATCAGATCGGGCATATACTGACGCTCCAGTTCTCTCCACTTTGTAAACAGTTCGGCGGGCGTCCAGTCGGGGTTTGCGTACACCTCATGCTGGAACTCATCCACCAGGCAGCCGTACGGGATGAAGCGCAGGATGTCCACAAGCTGCATATAGCGGAACTTCTCGGTCTCGGCACCGAAGAACGGCTCCATCTTCGACGACGTGATCAGCTCCATCGACATCGAGTGAATCTCGCAGCTTTCGTAGGTCGGAGAGATGTACGCCGGAACATCGATCTCGCGCATCGACAGGTACATCTGCAGCGCATGGCCGGCTTCATGGGTAAGCACGTCGACGTCGTCCTTCGTGCCGGAAAAGTTGGCGAATATGAACGGCGCCTTGTAGGTCGGGAACGCTGTGCAGTAGCCGCCGGTCTCCTTGCCGGGCTTCGCCACGAGGTCTAACAGCTCATTGTCCGCCATATAGTCGAAAAACTCACCGGCCCCCAGCTTATGGTACATCGCGCGCGCTTTCTCGACAAGCTCCTCCGGAGTGCCGATCGGATGCGGGTTGCCGGTCTTGAAAAGATAGTCGACGTCGTAGTACACCAGGTGGTCAAGCCCGAGGCGCGCCGCCTGACGCTTGTTCAGCTCCGTCACAAGCGGTACGAGATAGCGCTTGACCTCGTCGCGGTAGACCTTCACCTGCGCGGCGTCGTAGTCCATGCGCTCCATGCGGATATATCCAAGCTCTATGAAATTGGCAAATCCGAGCTTCTTCGCCATTGTGTCGCGCGTGCGGACAAGCGCGTCGTAGATGCGGTCGAGGGTCTCGCGGTGGTCGGAAAACCAACCGAAATAGGCGGCGTTGGCCTCACGGCGGACATTGCGGTCGGCGGAGGTACGGTATGGCATCATCTGGGATAGGTTGAGCGTCTTGCCGTCGAAGTGCAGCTCCGCGCCGCCCAGCAGCTTGCCATACTCCGTCGTCAGCCGGTTCTCCTCCTGCAGGTCTGGGATAATCGCTTCGGAGAACTGACGCTTCTCGTTTTCGAGCTTGCGGAAGTAGAGCGTGCCGATGCTGTGCTCGAGGTCCTTGCGGTAGGGTGAGCCGAGTACGACGTCATTGGCCTTCTGCAGGGAGAGCTGCATGAGCGGGCCCTGCTCGTCGTAGTGAGCCATTTCCTCGCTGTAGAAGGCATCGCGGGTGTCGATGGAGTGGCGGGTAAAGCACAGGGAGGTCTGGGTGTCAACCTCGAGGGAGAAGGCGAACATACGGCGCAGCTCCCGCTCGGCGGTCTCGGCGTCAGGCGCGGAGGTAAAGCTGAGGATGAAGCTGTCGCAGAACTCCTTCACCTGCTCGGTCGTCACACGCCGGTAGGGCATCTCATGAAATTTCATGACGACTCTCCTTTTTTTCGATCAGGGTATTGTAATTTCTCAAATAAACCGTTATAATAAAAGGGTGGATAATAATGGGGGATCCGGTGTGCAGGTTTCCCCAGTGCCGCAAAGTTTCCATATGTGAAAGGAGTGCGCTATGCTTTCAGTCCTCAATCTGGATCGTGAACTCTCCAAGGACGAATACAAAGCCCGTATCAAGCCAATACGTGAACAGCTCACGCACGAGTCGCTGCGTGTCAAACAGGAGCGCGTACCGGTGATCGTCCTGTTCGAGGGCTTCGGTGCGGCCGGTAAGGGCAGCTATATCTCCGAGCTGATCCTCAACTGGGACCCGCGCGGTTTCCGCGTCTTCTCCACCCGTGAGCCGGATGCCAACCAGGCACGCCGTCCGTGGCTGTGGCGCTTCTGGGATAAACTCCCGGAGTACGGAAGAATTGCCGTCTTTGACCGCTCCTGGTACCGCGACGTCACCGTCGACCGCGTCGACCGCGGCTTGGCCGATGAAACCATCGACCAGATGTATGACGACATCAACATCTTCGAGCGCCAGCTTGCCGACGACGGCTATCTGATTATCAAGCTGTTCCTGTGCATCTCGCGCGAAGAGCAGAAGAAGCGCTTCACAAACCTCCGCGCGTCAGAGAACACTGCGTGGCGTGTCACCGACGTCGACCTGATGCACAACCGGCAGTACAAACGCCACTGGAACGCGTTCGACGAGATGATCCGCCGGACCAATACGCCCTATGCGCCGTGGCACGCCGTTGCGACGACAAATCGGTTCTACGGGACGGTAACGGCGTTTGAGATCATCGCCAACGCAATGCGCGACGCGGTCGATCGCGCGATCGATCAACGTACCGCACGCGCTGCACAGACTGAGCCGCCGCCCATCCAGATTAACCCGTATTTCCCAACGGTCAAGCTGCCGAAGCTGCGTGACGTCGATCTCGACCGTCGCATCGAGGAGGACAAATACAAGCGAGATCTGGAGAGCTGCCGCCTTGAGCTTGCGCAGCTCCATAACCGCATATACCGCGCGAAAATTCCGGTAGTGATCGCCTATGAAGGCTGGGACGCTGCGGGCAAGGGCGGAAACATCAAGCGGCTGGTCAGCTCGTTTGACGCGCGCGGCTACAGCGTGATTCCAATCGCGGCGCCGATCCCGGCGGAACTGAACCGGCAATACCTGTGGCGCTTCTGGGAGGAACTGCCGCGCACCGGTCACATCGCGATTTTCGACAGGAGCTGGTACGGACGGGTGATGGTTGAGCGTATCGAGGGCTTCTGCACACAGGAGCAGTGGACACGCGCCTACCGCGAGATCAATGAGTTCGAGAAGTTCCTCGCCGACTGGAACACGGTCGTCGCAAAGTTCTGGCTGCACATCGACGCCGACGAGCAGCTCAAACGCTTTCAGAACCGTGCGAACGATCCCGAAAAGGCGTGGAAGCTGTCCGACGAGGACTGGCGCAACCGCGAAAAGTGGCCCCTTTACGAGGAAGCCGTCGACGATATGCTCCGGTATACCAACACCGAGTTCGCCCCTTGGTATATCATTGAGAGCAATGACAAGAAGTACGCCCGCATCCGCGTCATGCAGATCATGATCGACACACTGCGGAAAGCGCTGGGCGAATAGACCTTTTTTCGTAGGGACACGGCATGCCGTGTCCCTTTTCATTTGCGGCGGTTCGGGTCATTGCCATCAAGCGCATCGCAGGGACATGTCGTCAACCGGACACGGTACCTCCCTGCGGCCGCCATGCCTTGAACGCCGACGGAAGCGCATACGACGCGGCGATCTCGTCGGGAGATGCCCAAGTGAGCGCGGGAGATGCTTTTTCGACGTCGGCGCGCCAGGCGGTCATACGCCACTCGATGTGCGTGAACAGATGCTTGGCCGGCGGCAGCGGCGTGAGCTTCGTCGGGTTCAGTTCCCATGTCCGCAGTGTCTCCACAATGCCGGCTTCGTCGAGTGTGCCGGGGACATTTGGATACTCCCACTGCCCCGCGAGTACCATGCTCTCGCCGCGTCTGCGCAGTCCGAGACGGCCCTGCGCATACGGCAGGATGACCGTCAGCTCCTCGACACGCCGCGGCTTCTTCGGCGCACGTGTCGGGAGTAGGGCCGCGATGCCGTCCGCGTAACCCCGGCAGCTGTCCCGCAGCGGACATTCCTCACAGCGCGGCGCGGTATTCGGCCCGCAGAGAGTCGCGCCCAGCTCCATCATCGCCTGGTTAAAGTCGCCCGGACGGTTCTGCGGGACAATCTCCGCCACCGCGTCACGCATCTCACGCCGTACGCCCACATCGAGGATATCCCTGGCGTCGGCGGTAAAGCGCGCCCATACGCGCAGGACATTCCCGTCCACCGCCGGTACCCGCTCGCCGTACGCAATCGACGCAATGGCACCCGCCGTGTAGTCGCCGATCCCCGGCAGTTCCAGCAGTGCCGCGCGGGAATCCGGCAGCATGCCGGCATACCGGCTGACGCATATGCACGCCGCCTCCCGCAGATTTCGCGCGCGGGAGTAGTATCCCAGACCCTCCCACAGCTTGTACAGCGTATCCGTGTCAACCGCCGCGAGTGCCGGGATGTCCGGCAGCGCATGCAGGAAGCGCGCGTAGTACGGGATCACCGCCTCGACGCGTGTCTGCTGCAGCATGACCTCCGAAATCCATACGCGGTAGGGTTCATCCCGTCCGCCCTTCACGCGCCACGGGAGGTCCCGCGCGGCACGGTCATACCATTGAAGCAGTAATTCTTGCATAGTATGTACTATACCACATCCGCACTCGCATTTCAAGCGGGATTTGTGTACGCGGGTATAATTCATCGCAGGAATGAGAATATATGCGCCCTTTTGCGTCGGTCTGTCATACGCCGTATGGGAATCTCCGTACGCAAGCACGCTGAATTTTCGTATGCCATTAGTTTTCGTAATATGCAGAAGAACGCTTGAATTTTATCGGAAATTCGTGTATACTATAAAACCAAACACATCATACGATAGGAGCCAGATATATGAAGTTTTTCTGCAGGAACAAACGCTTCTACAAAGGCAACCTCCATACGCATACGCGCCTGTCGGACGGCCGTAAAACCCCGGATGAAGCTGTCGCACTGTATAAAGCCCACGGCTATGACTTCATCGCCATCACCGACCACCGAAAACGCTTCCCCGGCTGCGAAACCTCCGACTTCATCGTCCTCTCCGGCGGCGAGTACCACTACCAGCCCGGTCTCACCGCCTACCACATCCTCGGTATCGACCTCAAGGATGACGTCATCACCGACGACTCCACCGAGCCGCAGGAGATCATCGACCGCGTCATCGCCGCCGGCGGCTTCCCCATCCTCGCCCACCCGTCGTGGTCGCTCATGACGCCCGACGAAGCCCTCGCGCTGCACGGCTATGAAGCCGTTGAAATCTACAACGGCATCTCGGCGGCGTATGCCAACCGCGGCGTCTCCGACCAGTTCATCGATATCTGCGCCACGCGTGACCGTATCACCGGCATTATCGCCGACGACGACGCGCACTTCTACGATTATGACTTCTGCCGCGGATTCATCATGGTGCAGCCGGAAGCGTTCACCACCGAGGCGATTATGAAAGCCATCCGCGAGCGGAAATACTACGCGTCCACGGGACCGAAAATGTTCCAGCTCGAGCGCGATGATGCAGGCGTGATTAAGGTCGACTGTGAGGAGGTCGAAGAGATCTACTTCATGTCGAATACCTGGTTTACTTCGACGAGGACGGTGAGGAAGCCGGAGGGCGGAACGCTGACGCATGCGGAGTATACGCCGGCGGCGCGGGACAAGTGGGTGAGAGTGGAAGGGAAGGCGAAGGACGGCACGCGGTTCTGGTCGAACATAATCGAGCTGTAGGTGCGCCGCGTCCGTGCTCCCGTCGTACCCTGCCCCCGCCGGCAGCTCTTCACACGAATCTCCGTCTTCTGTCGGCATTCCCGGTAGTTGACATAAAATCCGCGCGGCTTTCCCGATATGGGAAGGCCGCGCGGTGATGTGTCGGGGATTATTCAAACTTGCTGCGATCTGCCCACAGCCCGAGTGCCGGGTTCGGGATGTAGTAGATCTCCTCGCCGTCGACGGTGTTCCAGCCGTCGCGGAGCTTCGCCGGATCGTACTTCGCGGCAGCCTCGTCGAACGGGATATAGTCGAACGCCACACCACGCACCTCGTCCTCGGTCAGCAGCTTCGTGCAGTAGGTGATCGAGAAGCGCCCGTCGGATGAACCGTGAATCAGATGCGCCGCGACGGACAGGTTCTCACGCAAGTCGGCGTTCTCCTCAACCAGTTTCAGAACGTTCTCGCGTCCGACATAGCCGTACTTGCGGATGAGCAAGTCGTTCTCAGGATCCTCGCCGAATTTGTCGACACCCGGTGCCAGTACGATCAGCTCACCGCCGTCCGCGATTGCCATGCGCGTGCGGTAGACGGCCTTGTTGCCCAGCCAGGTAGACTTGAACTCGCCCGCGTCGAGCATGACGACAACCTTTTTGAAAGGCTTCTCCGGGAAGATCAGATTTTTCTTCTGTGCCAGCGCCACCGCCGCCTCAAATTTTTCACGCTCGCGTCCGATAAATAAACCGTGTACGCGGATGTGTCCGCCGGGCGCTGTCGTGACGGTCAGCACATAGCACACCGGGATGTTCATGAGGAAGTGCTCCTCGGCGTAGTCGAACACGTCGCGCACCGGCGTGTGGTCACGGCCCATGATGCGCTCCATACCGTAGAACGCACCGAGCATGTGGGAATTGTTGATCATGCTCGCGCCGCCGCAGCCGACAAAGATATTCTTGTTGCGGTTCGCCATCCCGACAACCTCATGCGGTACAACCTGTCCCAGCGACAGGATCAGATCGTACGACGGGTCGAGCAGCACGCGGTTGACCTCGACGTCGATGGGCGTCGTGACCAGACCCTCGCTGATAGAGGCGACATACTCTCCGGGCACCTCGCCGATCTTCACGACGTCTTCGCGCCAGTTGTGGACGATGAAGCGGTCGAAGGGGATGTCCGGGCCGAACATCTCGAGCGCTTCCTTACGGGTGACAGGCACATGCGTACCGAGCGTGGGAAGGATGTCAATCTCGCAAGTATCTTTCAGCTCAGCATAGTACATTGCCGTGAGCTGTCCGGCGTAGGAGTGGAAGCGGGTGTAATCCGGCGGCAGCAGCAGGACTTTGCGCAGCTTGTCTTTGCAGTCGGAGAGGGATTCGCGTACGGCCGCGCGGATTTCATCAACGCTTAAGCCCATGTCGGTCGGCGCAATTCTGATGAGTGATTTCATAACGGTGGTATCCTTTCATAAAGGTGGTAAACTTGTGGGAATGCTGCCGGAGGTATCGGCGAACGCATTCCGGTGTGGTTACACCGGTGTGACGAAAGTACGGGAGTTTACAAACCTCCTGACGGAGGCATATAGGGAAGCACCGGAGACGTCAATAGAAGACGTCGAGGATGGTCATCCCGGCGGGCTGAAGCTTGGTCTGGAATTTGCGTGTGGGATTTTCCCGGTCGTAGTCAAACGCAAAGCTGACGTTCAAGTCGGAGACATAGCGCGGCGACTGGACGGGGAACAGACTCACCGGTACGACGCGCGCAGTGGCCTTCGGTGCGGTGATGACCGCATAGTGATAATGGTTCTCGTAGGAGTTGAAGATGTAAAGCCGGTCGCGGTCGGGCAGCGTGAATGCAGCGAAGGGTTGCGTGCAGGTGTAGGGACAATCCGCCGTCAGCATCGCACCGATCGCGCAGAGGAATCCGTCGGTCAGCTTCGTAAACGGCAGCTCGCGGTTGAGTGGGTACACGTTGTCATCCTCCCCGGCGTGGGAAGGCTTGCCGTCGTCGCTGAACGTGAGCGCGGCTTCGGAAACAACACCGTTCACCAGGAATGCCGTCAGCGGATAGTCGCTGTACACGTCGGTTACCTCCGCCGAGGGAGTGACATACGGCGTCAGGTCGAAGCCTGCCGGCACTGTGCCGACAAGAACGCCCCGGTACGCCGCGACGGTCTTCCGTTCGTCCTCGGGCAGCAGGTCGAAGTTCGGTACGAACAGCGGCCCCGTATAGCCGGCCAAGTCCTCCACACGAACCGCCGTCGGCAGCGGATACCCGCGCTTGAACAGCTCGAACGCCTGCTTGTGTACGGAGGTGCGGCGCGTCGCTATATAGGCGGTGATCATAGCGGAGTTCGCGGTGTCCGACCAGAGGACCGCCGGCGACAGGCTCCGGACGGCGTTGTTCGAGAACGCCGCTTCGAAGCGCTCACGCATAAAGTCCCAGCTCTCGCGCATAATACCGTCGCCCAGGCACAGGAACAGCCCGTCGAGCGCCGGTTTCATCGCGCCGTCCGAAATCCGCCGCGCCATCGTCATCGTGTACAGGTCGCGCTCGAACTTGCACGGCGCGTGGTGCAGCACGTCCCACTCCTCGGTGGCGTCCTGCACGCCGAGCATCGACACGACCTCGCCCGCGCCGTTGACCTGCGCCGACAGCAGCGGCGTGATCATGTGGTAGCGGTGGAAGAAATACTCCCGCTTCGGGTTATTCAGCGCGACGCTTGTCGGCAGCACGTTCGCCGTGATCATGTCCGCGCCCGCCCGCATCACCGCGTCGGTATCGAATCCGTAGATCATCATCGTCTCGAACGGATCGGTGCAGTACATTCCGAGGAACGCGACCTTCTTCCCCAGCGCGTGGACACGTCCGCAGAGCTTTCTGAAAAACCGCTCCCACCGCCGCATGTAGAACCGCAGCCATTCCTCCCGCAGATGCTCCCACACGTAATCCGCCCGCAGGTTGACCGCCGCCTCGTCCTCATGCCCAAGCGTTGCCGTGACATCTTCCGGCAGCGTCAGGCCGGTGTCGTCCAGAAACTGCCCGAGCATATCGCTCGACCAGTCGCAGATATAACGGTTGCCGTTGGGACAGAAACCGTCGGCGATGTGGACGCCCTCGAAATCATAGTCGACCAGCGCCTGACAGAGCTTGTCGATGAAGAAATCCTCATACCAGCTCCCGTCCTTCAGCCGCTTGAGGCAGTGCAGCCACCCTATCTTATGCCGCTCGGTCGAGCGCAGCTCCTGATGGTCCGTCAGCCACTCTTTGTGGAACATATCCTCGAGATACGGCCCCATGATCCCCATCCACATCCCCACGCTGCGCGCCTTGAGGGCCGCATTCAGCCCGCGCAGATCGTAGTTCGTCCACGGCTGCCGCGCGCGCTCCCGGTTCTTCGGCACCGCGTAGTAGGAACAGTTGTCCGGGAACAGCGGATATTCCTCGTCCATGCCCCGGTGGAGATGTACAAAGTCGGGGTGGTACAGCAGCGCGCACAGACCGGCCGGCGTAAATCCGAGGCGGTCGAGATAGCCCGCCGCACCGTGGTCGGGTGCGTCACGGTCGAAGCCGAGAAGCTGCAGCCAGATGTAAACCTTGCCGTTTTTCATACGGTCGCCGCCTTTCTTACTTTCGGGAATGCCGGGCACACGCGCGCGGACGTAAATACGCTGCGGTGCACCGGTGTGACGAGATTGCGAAAGTTGAATACACCGTAAACTATGGTGTGATCTCGTGGTGCAGCCCGCGCGAGCTGATCGGTTCGTTCCCGGCGTAGAGGTGGGACGTATCACCGATGCTCAGGATGCGGGCGACGGCTACAGGGTCGTCGGAGAAGAAGCGCTCCATCAGCACGGTGGCGACGGAAGCCGTCGGGGTCATCGTCGTGTTCCATAAAAGCGGCACAGAGACATGCATCAAGTGTGCAAGCAGCGCAGTCCCCAGCCCCTGATGGCAGAACAGCGCCACCACCGTATCCTGCGCGTCGGGAAGAATGTCGTAATACATCCCGTTGCGTACATAGCCGTACTTCGCCGTCAGCACGTCAAACTCCGCGAACACATGTTCAAGATACTCTGCAACCCCGGCATCGCGGAACATCGGCAGCGTCTTCCACTTCTCCGCGTCGGTGATCTCGGGGTATTTCGTCCACGCACGGGGCGGATACGCAAACCAGTACGGCCGCTCGGGATATTCCTCCCATGAGATCGGGTAAGGCACCTCACGCAGCCAGTCCGTATATTCCGCCGTCAGCCCGAGGCGGTCAAGTGTCGGCTGCGCGGTCTGCATCGCACGTCCCATCGTCGAGCAATACACCGCAGTGATCGGTTCCTTCGCAAGACGGTCTGAAAGCAGCGCTGCCTCACGTCTGCCCTTCTCGGTCAGTCCGTCGACGGTGTAGTCCGGGTCGCCGTGGCGGATGATAATAAATCTCATAGTCACCTCATGGAAACTCGAAAAGGGATGGAATATCCACCCCTTCTCGGATTTTTCAAGATCATTACGCGATATAGGTGGACGCGGAGGTATCGCCGCCGCGGCCGGTCCAGTTGGTGTGGAAGAACTCGCCGCGCGCGCGGTCGATACGCTCGTAGGTGTGCGCGCCGAAGTAGTCGCGCTGCGCCTGCAGGAGGTTCTGCGGCAAATGCTCGCAGCGGTATCCGTCGAAGTAGGTGAGCGCGGAGGAGAACGCCGGGGTCGGCAGTCCGGCCATCGTCGCGGTCGAGACGACCTTGCGCCACGCCGGCACGAGGGAGAGGATCTTCTCCTTGAAGTACGGGTCGAGCAGCAGGTTCGACAGCGCCGGGTCCCTGTCGTAGGCTTCCTTAATCTTGCCGAGGAAGACCGAGCGGATGATGCAGCCGCCGCGCCACATGAGGGCGATGCCGCCGTAGTTGAGGTTCCAGCCGTAGGTCTTGGCAGCGGAACGCATGAGGGTGTAGCCCTGGGCGTAGGAGATGATTTTAGAGGCGAGCAGCGCGCCGCGGATATTCTCAACAAAAGCGGTCTTTTCCTCAGCCGTGCCGGAGAACTTCCCGCAGCTGCCGCCGAGGATGCCGGACGCCTCGACACGCTCATCCTTCAAAGCAGACAGGAAGCGGGCAAAGACGGCCTCTCCGATGAGCGTAAGCGGGATGCCCTCGTCGAGCGCGGCGATGGCGGTCCACTTGCCGGTCCCCTTCTGGCCGGCGGTGTCGAGAATCTTATCGACAATCGATGAGCCGTCGGTATCCTTGTACGCGAGGATGTCGCGGGTGATCTCGATGAGGTAGGAGTCGAGGTCGGTCTTATTCCACGCGGCGAAGACTTCGTGCATCTCGTCGTTGGACATACCGAGGTAGTCGCGCATGAGATGGTAGGCTTCGCAGATGAGCTGCATGTCGCCGTACTCGATGCCGTTGTGAACCATCTTGACAAAGTGACCCGCGCCGTTTTCGCCGACCCAGTCGCAGCAGGGCGAGCCGTCTTCGACGTGCGCGCAGATGGACTGGAAGATATCCTTGACATGCGGCCACGCGGCAGGCGATCCGCCGGGCATCATGGACGGGCCGAGCAGTGCGCCTTCCTCACCGCCGGACACACCGGTGCCGATGTACAGAAAGCCGCGGCTCTCGAGGTCCGCACAGCGGCGGATGGTATCCGGAAAGTGGGAGTTTCCGCCGTCGATGATGATGTCGCCCGGCTCAAAGACGGTCAAGAGCTTCTCGATGAAGTCATCGACCGGCTGTCCGGCTTTGACCATCAGCATCACGCGGCGCGGCTTCTTAAGGTTTGCAGCCAGCTCCTCGAGAGAGTAGGTACCGATGATGTTTTTGCCCTTCGCACGACCTTCAACAAACTTCGTGACCTTATCGGTCGTGCGGTTGAACACCGCGACGGTAAAACCCTTGGACTCCATGTTCATCACAAGGTTTTCACCCATGACGGCAAGTCCGATCAGACCGATGTCTGCTTTTTTCATAGTAAACTCCTTTATAATACGTTAGATTGATATTAAAGAGGATCGTTTAACGCTTTACTCTTGCGTTGCCCTTCCAGATATCCCAGACCTGGGACTCGTCGGCGGGCGTCGCATAGTCGGTAAGGACGGTCGTCGCGAGGACACCGGTCGCCCAGCCGAAGTGCAGGCAATCTTCGTAGGAGAAGCCCCTGAGGATACCGTAGAGCAGGCCGCCGACGAAACCGTCGCCGCCGCCGATGCGGTCGAGTACCGGGATCGGACGCGGGTCTGCAACATTCCACTTGCCGCCGGCGTTGAGGATCGCGCCCCAGAGGTGCTCGTTGGCGGAGATGACCTCACGCAGCGTTGTGGCAAAGACGGACGCGTTCGGGTAGGCCTTCTTGACCTCCTCGATCATGCCCTTAAAGCCTTCGATCTTCGCGGATAAGTCCTTGCCGCCCGCTTCCGGACCCTTGATGCCCAGAGCAAGCTGAAAGTCCTCCTCGTTGCCGATCAGAATATCCGTAACGGATGCAATCTCGGAGAAAATCTCGCGCAGTTCTTTCTCACGGTTCTTCCAGAACGACGCGCGGTAGTTGAGGTCAAACGAGATGCGCGTGCCGTACTTCTTCGCGGCGCGGGCAAGCTCCAGACAGAAGATGCTCGTTTCGTGGGACAGCGCACCGACCAAGCCTGACAGATGCAGAATCTGGACACCCTCCGTGCCGAAGATGCGCTCAAGGTCGAAGTCACGGATGTTGAGCGTCAGGCCGACTTCACCGGCGCGGTCGTTGGCAACACGCGGGCCGCGCAGACCATAACCGGAATCGGCGATGTTGAACTGGTGACGGTAGCCCCACGGCCCGCCCTGCGGAACTTCGCGGCCTTCGTAGTCGATGTTGCGCAAGCGCAGACTGTTTTTGATGAATGCGGCGATCGGACTGTCCTCGACAAACGTCGTCAGCACCTTCGTCGGAAGTCCCAGAGACGCCGAAATGTTCAGGACGTTGGTCTCGGCACTGGTCGCGTGCATGAAATAGTTGGTGCTCGTGTGCACCGGCTGACGGTCGGCGGGTGTGATGCGTACGCCCATCGAGGACGGTACAACCAGCGCGTACTTGTAGTTTTCACGAAGTTTCAGCATGATATAACCTCCAAAAAGATAATACGAAAAAGTTTACAGAGATTTGTTTAACGCCGTCAGGTCGGCGCGGATGTCGCTTGCGTACTGCGCGCCTTCCATAAGATCGGACGTCCATTGGATGTAAGAGGACAGCCGCTCTCGGTCTACCGGACGCGGCGATGCCCCGGCAAAGCGGTCGAAGTTCTTCGCGTAGATGTCCGCAAGCGCCGCCTCGGGCAGCTCAAAACACCGCAGCGACACTCCGCGGTACTCGATCTCATCCGCCGTCTCGAGAATCTGCCGGCACAGCGGGGTGTGTGCTTCACTCGTCGCGGCGGCGTTGTCGGTACCGAACAGCAGCCGGTTTGAGCGCCGTATCATGAAAGTGCGCCATTCGTCCCGCGCGCTGCTCATGTCCGCGTAGTGCGTACCGGGCGTCAGGTCGAAGTTCACATTGGGATAGCGGTCAAGAATGCCGTCGGCCTCATCGGTACTGCCCGACGCGAAGAAGAAGTGCGCGAAGGTCGTGCGCAGTCCGGGATGCCGCCGCATCGTCTCCAATGCTTCGGCGCGTACGGTCTCGAACGACGGGTTGTCCGGCCCTGCGTACCATCCGCGCGCGATCTGCGCCGGACTCATCTTCGTGATGTCCCAAAAGAAGCGCGGGTCGTTGACGTGCGACAGTACGGGGATGTCATGCGCTTCAAGAAAGCCAAGCATCGGCTCGTAGACCGCGTCGTCCAGCGGTACGCCTGTGCGCAACCGGACGTTAGGCTTGCCTTCGATCATCTTTACGCCGTCAAAACCCACTGTATGGTACATCTTCACCTGTTCCAGCAGGCTCTCTGCCGACGCCGTTCCGGTTTCCGGATGTTCAAGACTTGCAAACACGTAGACCGACGGGTCGCGCAGCTTCTGCAGCAGCCCCAGCACGTTCGAAACACCCTTCGCGCGCGGATAGTAGGAACCGCAGCCTAAAAGACAGTATTTCGCATAGCCGTGCTGCTTCATTCTTGAGGCGATGATATCCATGTCCTGCGGGATGCTCACATGAATGTGGATGTCACACACCTGACCTGTATACATAGCCATTGTTCCTCCAATTAAATAAAACCATCCTATCTCAGTTTGAAGTATACCACAAGACCGCGCAGTTGTCAATGTATCCTCCGAAAAAACGGCATTCATCATTAAACTTTTAGTGAATCGGTCTCTTTACATCCTCCGCCGCGCATGTTATGATGTTTGCATACAGGAAACGCCCCATACCGCTTCAGGAGGAACTTTTATGAAGCCCACACCCATTGCATCCGGCAAGGTCCGCGAGATCTACGCCGTTGACGCGTCCCATCTGCTGATTGTCACCACCGACCGCATCTCCGCGTTCGATGTCATCATGCCCACACCCATCGAGGGAAAGGGAAAAATTCTCAACGCGCTGTCCATGTTCTGGTTCGATTACACGAAGGATATCATCCCGAACCATGTGGTCACTGCGGACAGCCGGAGGTTCCCCGCGCCGTTTTGCGGCATGCCGGAGCTTGAGGGCCGCGCGATGCTGGTGAAGAAGCTGAAAATGCTGCCCATCGAGTGCATCGTGCGCGGGTACATCACCGGCTCCGGCTGGGCAAGCTACCAGAAGTCCGGCGAGGTCTGCGGCATCCGGCTGCCGAAAGGTCTGCAGGAGTCCCAGAAGCTGCCGGAGCCGATCTTCACCCCCTCCACCAAGGCCGACGAAGGCCACGACGAAAACATCAGCTTCGAGCGCATGTGCGAGATCGTCGGTACGGAGATGGCGGGAAAGCTGCGCACGGCGACGATCGACGTGTATAAGGCGTGCGCGGACTATGCGGCGAGCCGGGGCATCCTCATCGCCGATACGAAGTTTGAGTTCGGGCTGGATGAAAACGGCGTGCTGACCTTAGGCGATGAGGTGCTGACGCCGGATTCGTCCAGGTTCTGGCCGGCGGCGGACTACGCCGTGGGCAGAGGACAGCAGAGCTTTGACAAGCAGTATCTGAGGGACTGGCTGAAAAAGGAGAAGCTCAACGGCGTGGAGCCGGGGCCGCAGCTTCCGGCAGATGTCGTGGAGCAGACAAAGCGCAAGTACCTCGAGGCCGCAAAGAAGCTTGGTATCCATCTATAAACGGGAGCATGCGCCCCGTACAGGAGATTCCTGCGGAATCTTCCAAAAGCTTTTTGCTTCTTTTTCACGAAAAAGGAGCGCATCCCGGCCCCCGTCGTTCCCCGTACTCCATCCCCGCAAAAACATCAGTGGAATAAAAAACGCCGCTCCCGTCATCACACGGGAGCGGCGTATCATATCTTTAGAAAAGGGAAGCTTTGCCGGCGCAGCCGAGAACGTTGACAAGCTTGTGCTTTACAATCTGCTTGATGTTCTCGCGGGCGGGCCTGAGGTACTGACGGGGATCGAAGTGATCCGGATGCTCGCTGAAATACTGGCGGATTGAGCCGGTCATCGCAAGACGCAGGTCTGAGTCGATGTTGATCTTGCAGACGCTCATACGGGCAGCCTCACGCAGCTGGTCTTCGGGGATGCCGACGGCGTCGGGCATTTTGCCGCCGTTGTCGTTGATCATCTTGACGAAGTTCTGCGGGACGGAGGATGAGCCGTGGAGGACGATCGGGAAACCCGGCAGACGGCGGGAAACTTCCTTCAGAATGTCGAAGCGGAGAGGCGGCGGTACCAGGACGCCCTGCGCGTTGCGGGTGCACTGCGCGGCGGTGAACTTGTATGCGCCGTGGGAGGTGCCGATGGCGATCGCCAGAGAGTCGACGCCCGTCTTCGTGACGAACTCCTCAACCTCGGCCGGATCGGTGTAGGACGAATCCTCGGCGGAGACATTGATTGCGTCCTCGATGCCCGCGAGACGACCCAGCTCACCCTCGACAACGACGCCGTGCGCGTGTGCGTAATCGACGACCTTCTTCGTCAACGCGATGTTATCCTCGAGCTTGAGATGCGAACCGTCGATCATGACGCTCGTGAAACCGCCGTCCACGCAGGACTTGCACAGTTCGAACGTATCGCCGTGGTCCAGATGCAAGCAGATCGGGAGGTCGGTCTCGATGATCGCAGCTTCGACGAGCTTCATCAGATAGGTGTGGTTCGCGTATTTACGCGCACCGGACGAAACCTGCAGAATCAGCGGAGCATTCTCTTCCTTCGCGGCTTCGGTGATGCCTTGGATGATCTCCATGTTGTTGACGTTGAACGCGCCGATGGCGTAACCGTTCTTATAGGCGTCCTCAAACATGGCTTTAGATGTGACAAGAGCCATTTGAATAGTTCCTCCTAGAAATGAGTTCTTCTAATTGTACCATATTCCGCCAAAAAATCAAGCCCTGAAACAGAGAATTAATGAATATCCTCTGCCATTTTTTGTACAAACATAACGGGGGTTCCGCTACTTCTGCTGCGTCGTACGCGCGATGACCATGTCCTGCCACTCCTTGGACAGCGTCACAAACCGCGCCGACCACCCCGCCAGCCTCACCGACAGCGACCGGTAGCGCTCCGGATGCTTCTGCGCGTCCAGCAGCTCCCGGTTGTCCACCACGTCGAACTGCATGAAAATCCCGCCCAGTTCGCAGAAGGCCCGTACCAAGCCCTCGATCACCGCCGTCCCGCGCTCCTCCGTCAATGTGTTCGGGCTCAGCTTCACATCCAGCGCCGTCCCGCATGTCAAACCCTGCAGGCCCAGTTTACAGTGCGACCGGATCACCGCGCTCACACCCTCGACGTCCGTCCCCGGCGTCGGGCACAGGTTTGACGCCAAATATGTCCCGTACGGGAACCCGTGCGCGTGTGCAAACCGGTTCTTCGCCCACTCGATTTGCCGCCCGAACGTGCTCGCACCCGCCGGCCGCAAAACCCCCTCGCGTTCGCGTACCCGCTCCACCATTTCGATGTAGTCGCCCATCAGACGTGTCCCCAGCGCGTCCACCGCGTCGGAGTCGTTGCCCCACATCGTCACATGGCTGCGTACATACGCCCGCAGATCCTCGTGCCCTTCCCAGTTGCCGCGCAGAATGTCCATGAACTCCCGGAATTCCAGACGACGTTCATCAAAGACCAGCGTGCGCACCGTGTGCAGCGCGTTGATCACATCCGCCACCCCGCCGATGTGCGGTGACGCGACCGTAAAGCGCGGACCGAGGTCGTAGTAGTTGCGCGCCGACTCCATCGAACCGTACTCCAAAAGGCTCACCACCGGCGTCGGAAGTGCGCCCCACTCGCGCCGCCGTTTCGTATCGATCTCTTTCTGCAGTTCGTCCACAAAGTCTGACAGCCGCCCGATATACGCCGCGTATAAGCTCTCGAAGTCCGCATAATCCGGACTCTCCGCCTCGCCCAGGCAGAAAACATCACGCTGTAAAAGCTCGTATGCGTCGAACGGCCGGTAGTAGAAGCATGTCTCACCAGGCACCTGAATCTCCCAGCAGCCGTCGTTGGCAAACCGTCTGGCATCGCGGACATCGTAACCGAAGCGTACCATGCTTTCAATGATCTGCGTCTCGTTGTAGACCGCGATGACCCCGCCGCCGTGCCGGATGTTGCGCGCCGCCAGGTCGAGCACCCACGCCGGCGTCTCGCGGTTCACCCGGATCGCTACCGGATAGTCGGAGATCGGCAGCTCCTCAAGCACTTCCAGCACCAGCCGCGTGACGTCGTTTGCCACCTCACGGCCGTCCGCGTCGATGCCCGCCAGGATGATGTTCTGGTAGTGCTGCGCGTCGCCGGAAACCGTCGGCTCGAGCGTGATCCACTCGCAGCCATGGATGAGCATCGACGCGATCAGCTCACGCGCGAAGTCCATCGTGATGCGTCCGGTTTCCAGGTCGCGTTTGAGGTACGGCCCGAGCATCTCGTCCACGCGTCCGAGTCCCGGCCAGTTGCCGCACAGCCGCTGCCATGAGAACAGGAACCACAGCGCCTGCACCGCCTCGCGGAAGGTCTCCGGCGGTGCAAACGGCACACGCGCCAGACTTTCCGCAATCTCCCGGCTCACACGCGAACCATCCGCCGTGAGTACGTCCATGTACCGTTTGTGGTATACCCGCATCGCCGCAACCGCGTTTTGCATACTCTCGAGCACCTCGCGCTGAGAATCCGTCAGTGCGGGGTTTTTCAAACGTTCGGTCAGTTCCCGGTCGTACGCGTCGATGCCGTATTTCAGCGCACGGGGAAAATCGGGTGTGTAGTGTGAAACGCTTAAAAAAACCGGCTCGCCTTTGAACCGCGCGGGGATGGTATGGTTGATGCCGTCGCCGAGTGTTGCGGCTCCCGCGACCAGCTCGTACGGTGTCACTCGGAGCGGCGCGGTCGAGCAAATGCGCATAATGGCCGCATCACAGCGCTTCTGCGCGGATAATTCCTCAAAGTTTTCTATATCATCGAGCGTGACATACGGCGTACGGCGTGCTGCCCTGCCGTAGACACCGTTAAGAGATATGGCAGCGTAGGTACGGGTCTCACGCGACAGGCGTACAGGACGCGGGATGGAGGACACGTTGTGAAAATTCATCGTCTTGACCTCTCTTTCGGAAATGCCGGAGAACTCCCGAATGCATTTTAACACACGCAAAAAAAAATGTCAAGCCCCTTGAAAAACACCTCCGGATGCGGTATACTGAACGCATAGGAGGTGTATATTATGGTATGGAAACTCGCGAAATCCTCACGTGACGCGGCGATTGATCTCGCGGCGTCGGAGCTGAAGAAGTACCTGGAGCGCATCGACCCGACCGTCGAGGTCGCAATCCTGAGCGTCCCGGGCTGGACGGCCGAGCTGACGGACGTGCTGTGGCTGGACGTCTGCCCGGAGGTCAGTGCACTGGTAAAGGATCCGCTGTATGACGACGCCATCCGCATCGACGTGCGCGGCGGACGCGGCGGCATCTACGGAGCGAATCCCCGCAGCGTGCTGCTGGGCGCGTACCGGTTCCTGCGGGAGCTGGGCTGCGCGTGGGTACGTCCCGGCAGCAACGGCGAGATCATCCCCGCACGTTCCCTCGCGGACATCGCGGTAAGCCTCACCGAGGTTCCCTCCTGCCGCCACCGCGCCGTCTGCATCGAGGGTGCCGTCAGCTACGACCATGTCGCAGATATGATTTCCTGGCTGCCGAAGATCGGCATGAACGGCTACTTCAATCAGTTCAACAGCCCCTTCACGTTCTACGACCGCTGGTATTCGCATATGGAAAACCCGCTGTTCGAAGATGAACGTTTGAGCGTGGCGGAAATCCGGGGATTGCGCGACCAGAGCATCGAGGAGATGAAGAAGCGCGGTCTGATGTACCACGCCGCCGGCCACGGCTGGACCTGTGAGCCGTTCGGCATCCCCGGCGAGACCTGGGACACCCGTACCTACGACATCACCGATGAGCAGCGCGCCTTCATGGCGGAGGTCAACGGCAAGCGCGATCTGTGGCGCGGCGTCCCGCTCAACACGAACCTGTGCTATTCCAACCCCGAGGTGCGCGGCCGCATCGCCGACGCAATCGCCGAGACGTGCAAAAACACCCCCGCGATCGACTTCATCCAGCTCTGGCTTGCCGACGGTACGAACAACCACTGCGAGTGTGCGGAGTGCGTCAAGAAGCTGCCGTCGGACTGGTATGTACAGCTGTTGAACGAGGTCGACGCAAAGCTGACCGCAGAAGGTCTGCCGCAGAAGGTCGTATTCCTGATTTACGTTGACCTGCTGTGGGCACCGGAACGGGAGAAGTTCAACAACCCCGACCGTTTCGTTCTGATGTTCGCACCGATCACCCGTACCTACTCCGCGTCGATGGCGGACTGTGAACACTTCGACGAGCAGAATCTCCCTGCGTACGAGCGCAACAAGCTGAAGTTTCCGCGGTCGGTGGGAGAGAACCTGGCGTGGCTGCTCAAGTGGCAGAAGGTGTTCCCTGGCGACAGCTTCGACTTCGACTACCACTATATGTGGGATCACTTCAAGGACCCGGGCTACTACACGATGGCAAAGATTCTGTTCCGCGACATGGCGAACCTGCACAAGGTCAGCCTGAACGGGATGGTGAGCTGCCAGAACCAGCGTGTGTTCTTCCCCAACGGCCTCGGGATGACGGCGATGGCAGCGGCACTGTGGGATGAGCATGCCGACTTCGACAGCGTGGCGGACGATTACTTTGACGCGGCATACGGCGAGGACGCGCCGGTCGCGCAGGAGTATCTTCAGAAGCTGTCCGAGGCGTTCGACCCGCCGTATCTGCGCGGAGAGAAGCCGTGGGTGGACGACGCGCAGGCGTTGAAGTTCGCGGGCATCCAGGGGATTCTCAATGAGTACGCGGAGATCATCACGGAAAACGCGGACGACGAGACGCTGCCGGAAAACATTCGGGCGAGCTGGGTGTACCTCGAGTACCACGCGGAGCTGTGCGCGCTGCTGGCACGCGCGCTGTACCTCAAGGCATCCGGGCAGCGAGAGAAAGCGCTGACGGTGCTTGAGGACGTGCGTGCGTGGGCACGTCAGAACGAGCGCGACCTCGCGGCGGTGTTCGACGTGTTTGAGTTCAACCGCACCATCGCAAGTGTCCTCAAAGCGGAATAACGAGCAGACCCTCCTGTGAGAACGGGAGGGTCTTTTTTTGTGTCCGGCATGGAAAACCCCCCTTGACAAACGGCGGGAAACGTGTATAATAAGGATAGTATTCAATATGGATGTTTATAGTTCAATATTATTGGAGAGCGTATGATCAAGGTATTGGAGAAGGCGTTTGATCTGCTGGAGTACATGGCGTGCGACCCGGAGCGCAGCTATACGCTGCAGGAACTTGCGGCGGTGACGGGAGACGCAACGACGACATGCGCGAATATTCTGAAGACGCTGTGCGCGCGCGGGTACGCGCAGCGCGAGGCGCGCGGGCGCTACCGGATCGGCAGAATGGCGCGTGGGATGAGCCCTTACACGGGAATGGATCGCCGTCTGCGCGAGGCTGCTGAGGAACCGATGCAGACGCTCGCGGAGAATCTGGGCGCGTCGGGGGTTCTGTCGGTACTGCGGGCGAATGAGAAGCGCGTACTGGCACGCTACCGCAGCGACGCCGTCATCGAGGTCAACATGGAGCTGGTCGCGTCGAACGCGCTGTTCTCAACATCGACCGGCATCATCCTGCTCGCCGCGCGCGACGACGACGGCATGGGCATCCCCGACGCCCGTACGCGTGCCGAAAACGCCTTCGGGAGCGTTGCGCGCTATCTCGACATCCTCAGGAACGTCCGGGAGAACGGGTACTTCTACAGCACATCAAAGCTTCATACCATCGAAGCCGCCGCACCCGTCGTGGCAGACGGCGTGACCGTCGCGGCAATCGGCGTCTACTATCCGCGCATCCTCCCCTTACTTTCCTCCGAAGTGCGCACCGTCGAGGGCGTCACGCGCACGGCGCGGAAGATCGGTGAAACGCTTTCCATTTCGTCTATTATATAGGAGGTCATCATCATGAACGCATCCCTCACATCCCGCATCCGGGCGTACGCGTATGAACTGGGCGCAGATCTCGTGGGTATCGCGGATATCTCGCGGTTCAAGAATGCGCCGATCCAGATGTCGCCGCAGGGCATCATGCCGACGGCGAAATGCGTCATCGTTTGCGCCATCCACCACCCCGACGTCGCGATGGAGCTCGGCGGCGAAATCCATCCGCAGATACAGGGACCGTATACCGTCCAGTATACGATGAACACCAAGCTCGACTACATAGCCTTCCGCATCGCCAACCGCCTCGACGACACCGGCTACGATGCCATCCCGATTGCCAGCTCCAACATCTGGCGCTACCGCGAGTTCATGGGCCTCGACGCCTGCTTCGCGCCGGATATGTCTCACATCTACGCGGCCACCAGTGCAGGGCTGGGGCAGATTGGCTGGAACGGTCTGACAATGTCCCCCGAGTACGGCCCGTGGAATCGCTTCATCTCCATCATCACCGACGCGCCGCTTGAAAGCTCGCCGATGTACGACGAGATGACGCTGTGCGACCGCTGCGGAGAGTGCATACGCCACTGCCCGACCGATGCGTTCCGCAAGGAGGTCAAGCCCAACAACAAGGTCGTCGAGACCGGCGGCATGCGTTTCGAGTTCTGCAACAAGAACCTGTGGCGCTGCGCATGGGGCGAGCACTTCAACCTCGATCTCGACCTGGAGATCCCCGATGTCGTCAACGAGCAGGTGCTGCTCGATACGATCGACGCCCACGGAATGCGCGGGGGAGAGATGGGCTGCTGTCTGAAATACTGTCTGCCGAAGCATCTGCGCGCACCCGGCGGAGACTTCACCTCCACCTATCAGCGTAAGAAGCAGTCCTATGCAAACCTCGAGCTGCCCGTCCACCGCCGCATCTACGACGACATTGCAGACTTCGTGCGCCGCTATTCCGTCGACGACGTCGCGTATCTCGACGAAGCGGCCGTGGAGAAGCTCGGCGGTAAGAATGTTTTTTCACCGGCGAAAGGCGCCGTCGTCTACGTCCTGCGCTACCGTCCGGCTGTCGGCAACCTTACACGCGAGCAGCAGTTCGCCCACCACGGCTCCGGCGGCGGTACGTCCGGGCTGCTTGCCACCGAACGCACTGCCATCCACCAGATGGCGATCATCGCAAACCTCGACATCACCCGTATTCTCGACAATGCCGGATACCTGTCAATGTGCAACACCGGTGTCGACGAGAAAGCCTATGCCGAAGCCGCCGGGCTGCTGCACTCCCAGGTACGCGGTGGGCGGGAGTATACCCCCACCAACATCGACGGCACGACCGACGAGGCTAAGGTACGCGACGACGGCACCGTCGAGGTCTACGGCGTCGTGCTGACCAACGCCAATTTCGTGATACGCCAGCGGCGCGGTCTGCAGGAGCCGGTGCTCAACCCGCGTAAGACCGTCACCGAGAACCTCATGGATTTGCTGCGCGAGGAAGGCTCAGACCAATATGCAGTCGTCCCGGCAGCGCGGATGGACAAGCTTGCGGATCGGTTGCAGGAACTGCGCGGAGGCGAAAAGCTGCTGATTGCGCGGGATAAAAACGGTCTCTACACGCCGTTTGACGCCGAGGTCAGTGAGTACACACGCGTCGCACACCGTCCGACGGACTACGTGAAGGACGCGCAGAATGTGCTGCTGTTCTCGCACCACTTCCCGCAGATCGTCACGCGGCGGACGATCAAGGAACCGGCGTATGCGGCGGGTCCGTATCTGTTCGCACTGTACGAGATGACGTTTGAGCTTGGCTACACGGCGCTCAAGGTCTGCAAGTTCTTGCAGGCACTCGGGTACGAAGCGGCGGCGACCTACGACCTGACCGGCATGGGCGGCGACATCGCAACCCCGCGCGGTCAGCTTCCGGACGCGTTCTGCAACAGTCTCGAGGCGGTTGAAGCGGGCCTCGGCGCGCTGACGGCCAACGGTGTGTGCTACACCAAGGAGCACGGCTTCTCGCAGGGCTTCATCGCGATCGTCACGAACGCGCCGCTCGACGCCGTCTGCACTGCAAAGGAACTGCCCGACACGGCGGCTGCGTGCAAGGACTGCGACATCTGTGTGAAGGTGTGCCCGGCAAAGGCGATCCAAAGCGAAAAAGCGTTTGAAATCACCCTCAACGGCCGCGACTACCGCTGGATGCCGATCGAATGGACACGGTGCGACTGGGCGAAGAAGTACGCGCTGTGCGGTGAGGCAGGATCGAAATACACATCGTCCAAGACCGACGTCCCGCTGCCGGAGAAGGTCACGCCGGAGAACCTGACGTCGGCTTTGAAGGAAATCGACCGCGTGCTGAAGTTCCGTCCGACGACGACGCAGCGCTGCGTCATCGACTGCCCGCTGGTGAAGTAAGTCCGCACCCCGCGCGTTTTCTGTCGATTCTGACGGTGGACGCGCGCCGGTTTTTTTATTATATTTATAGTATCCCCTGTCTCCTGATTTTGACTCCTTGGAGGTGCCTCATGCAAAAAGACATCGACACCGTCCGCGCCTTCTACGATACATCGCCCGAGACGGAGTACAACCGTCTGGAGAACCGCCCGGAGTTTCTCATTACCGCCCGCTGGCTCGCGCGCTATCTCAAGCGCAGCGACCGCGTGCTCGATATCGGCGGCGGGCCAGGCCGCTACTCCCTCCACCTTGCGCGGATGGGCTGCGACGTCACGCTCGTCGACCTCTCAGGAGGCAATGTCGCCTACGCGAAGGACAAGGCCCGGGAGCAGAGAGTACCGCTCACTGCGTACCAGGGTAACGCGCTGGAGGTCGACCGTGTGGTCAGCGGTACCTTCGACCATGTACTGCTGATGGGGCCGCTGTACCATTTGCTCGAGGAGCCGGAGCGGGTGCAGGCGGTGGAGGCGTCGCTGCGTGTACTCAAGCCCGGCGGGACGCTCTGGGCGGCGTTCATCTCGATGCACGCGAACCTCCATTTTCTGCTGCGGGATGCGCCGGAGATAATCACCTCCTTAGAGCCTGCCGACGTCGCATTCTGCCGCGCCTATCTCAACTGTGAGAACTACGGCGGCGACGCGTTCACCCGCGCGTACTTCATCCAACCGTGCGAAATCGATCCGTTCATGGCGCGCTTTCCACTCGTAAAGCTGCATCTGTTCGGTCAGGAGAGCATACTGACGCATCTGCGCCCCTCGCTGTCGGCGCTCACGGATGCCGCGCAGAACGCGTGGCTCGACTACGCGGAGCAGCTTGCCGAGCGTGAGGATCTGCTGCCGTGGGCAGAACATCTGATGTACGTCGGACGGCTGCGTGAGCCGCATACCGGGACTTGACAAATCCGGGCGGATGTGGTATAGTAAATATGCTTTGATACAAACATTCCCTCGTGCCCGCGCGGGCGTACGGCTCACGCGGGAGAATAGAGAACCGGGTGGGAATCCCGGACGGTACCGCCGCTGTATACGCTGTCAATCACGCGCCCCTCAGGACGAAAGTCGGCCACGGGATCTCCCCGGAAGGCTCGGACGCGTGTGCGGATTCTTCCGCATGGCGTGAGTCAGAAGAACTGCGAGAGGAACATCATTTCCCCATATCCCACGCGTTATGGGTTTTGGGGACTTATATCGATTCCACAGGAATAAACGGCTGTGGCAGGTTTGGCGTACCCATTTCGCCGCTCCCGCCGCAGCTCTTTCTGTTTCCGGCATCTGACATTGCGCAACCTCAAATTCATATAAGGAGAGCTGTACTATGAAACGTATCCTCGCGATCATGCTGGCGCTCATCCTGTGCGTGAGTCTGCTTCCCGCAGCATTCGCAGATGACGCCGCCCCGAACGTCTATGTCACCATCTCCGCAGCCGGTACAATTCAAGCGGCACATTATCCCATCGCCCTGACCGACGCCGATGAGGACGGCGCGCTCACTGTCAACGACGCGCTCATCCTCATACATGAGGACTATGACAAGACCTATAAGTACGAAAAGCAGAGCCTCGGTCTTGCCATCACGGAGCTGTGGAGCATCGAGAACGGCGGAAGCTACGGCTATTGCGTCAACAACGTACTGGCAATGTCGCTGCTCGACCCGCTCAAGGAAGGCGATGAACTGTACGCCTACACTTTCGCCGACCTCGAAACGTGGAGCGACGCATTTTCGTTCTTTGAAAGCTACAGCCGGAATACCGCGCCGGGTGAGCTCACGCTGACGCTGAAAAAGCTGGCGTTCGACGAAAACTGGAACACCAGCGTTGTGCCCGTCGAAGGCGCCAAAATACTCCTTGACGGAAAGGACTCCGGCTGTGTGACGGACAAGGACGGACATGTCACGCTGAAGTTTGAACGTCCCGGCGTCTGCACGGTCAGCGCATCGTCCGAGACTGAGACGCTGGTTCCCGCGGTATGCGTCGTAACCGTGGGGTTCGGTGACGTCTCGGAGAACGCGTGGTACGCCGGAGCCGTCGCAAAAGCCGTGCAGTCTGGCCTGATGGTCGGTTACGCGGACAATACCTTCAAACCCACCGCCAATATGACCGCAGCCGAATATCTGACCGTTCTCTATCGCATGGGTTTTGCATTGAAATACTACGAGGAGAAGGCAACCTCCGGTGAGAACTGGAAGGAAGGCGCACTCTACCTTGCCGACAGTCTCGCACTGAACATCGCCGACCCCGGCGCCGCAATGACCCGCGAGCAGATGGCATATTTCACCGCCGCATTCCTCAGAGACTGCGCCAAGCATGCCGAGGCCGACTTTGAGACAAAGACCGTCGATGCGTTCACCGACACCGCCGATTCCGCCTACGCCGCCGACATCGACTTCCTCCACAGCATCGGTGCCGTCGCCGGAGACGGTGCCACCTTCCGTCCGGCCGATAACATCAAGCGCTGCGAAGTTGCGCAGATGATTCTCAACCTTAGCGCCCTGGTTGCCAACCTCGGATGACCCGCACGCTCTTACGCAGGAGCGCCGCCCTTCTTGCGGCGGTGCTCCTGTTTACGCTTTTCCCACAGACGCAGGCGGCGGACGGAACGGCCAAAACCGTTTCTTACGCGCAAAAGACGGTTGGGACGCTGGATATCCTCGACCGGAGCTGGCTGGTTCTGGGACTTGCGCGCGGCGGCTATCTCGGAAAATCCGATGCCCGCGCGTTTTATGACGGTGTCGCAAAAATTTCCCGCGAGACGTCCGGCATCCTCAACGCGCGGATGAACACCGTCACCTCGCGCACGGTCATCGCACTGACGGCAGCCGGATATAACGCGGCAGACGTCGCGGGCTATGACTTGACGCTCCCCCTCGCGGACTTCGACCTGACAAAGCGTCAGGGCATCGGCGGCAGCATCTGGGCACTGCTGGCACTTGATTGCGGCGGGTATGCAATTGCAGCGCTCGCCGACAAATCCAGGCAGGCGACGCGGGAACGCTACGTCAATGAGATCCTCGCACGCGAGATCACGGGCGGCGGCTTCGCGCTCACCGGCAACATTCCTGACCCGGATGTCACGGCGATGGCATTGATGGCACTGTCGAAGTACCGTGCGCGTACGGATGTGAACGCGGCAGTCAAGCGCGGGGTGTCGGTACTCGTGAAGAAGCGGAAAGCTTCGGGCGGCTACGCAAGCTATGGCACCGAAAACGCCGAAAGCTGTGCGCAGGTGATGGCGGTGTACTGCGAGCTTGGGATGCTTCGGGAAGCGGAGACGCTCGAGAATGCGCTGCTGAGTTATCAGCTCTCCGACGGCAGTTTTTCGCATATAAAGAACGGTACCACTGACCTTAAGGCGACCGAACAGGCGCTTTACGCGCTGGTGTCACTCGGACGTTTGCGTGCCGGGCAGTCAAGCCTGCTGCGCATGGACACGGCATTCAACGACCTTGACGGGCATCCGTACCGGGTTGAAATCAACGCACTGTGTGAAAAGGGCATCCTGTCCGGTATGGGTGACGGCACCTTCGCACCGGATAAAACCCTGACGCGTGCACAGTTCGCGGCGATCGCGTGCAGAGCTGCGGGTGTAAAACCGTCCGGCACACCGGGCTTCGCCGATGTATCCCCGGATGCCTGGTACGCAGGATATGTCGCGGCGGCATCAAACGCGGGCTTCATCCTCGGACGCGGTGCGGGCATCTTCGACCCCGAGGGTAAGATCACCGACGCGGAGGCTGACGTGCTGCTTGACCGTGTGGCAAAATATCTGGGACTGACCGGGAGCGGCGCAGTATGGAAGCCGTCACAGACCTATATCACGCGCGGGCAGACCGCGCATCAGCTGTATGAATTGCTCAAACGAGGGAAACTTCTGTGAAACGGAAAACAGGCTGGATACTCGCGGCGGCCGCTGCGGTTGTTGTGCTCGCGGCGGCGTTCTTCTGGGATGACCTGACGGCGCATCCTCCCGCGTCCACGACCGCTGCGACGACAACGACAACCATGACAACGGCCGCGACGACCGCCACAACTGCGGATACCTCCGCTGCGTTGACCTGCACGCTGGAAATCACCTGCGCGACGGTGCTTGACCATATGGACGACCTCACCGACGGCAAGGACGTGCTCATCCCGGAAGACGGATACCTGCTGCCCAGAACAGAGGTCACATTCACTGACGGCGAGACGGTCTTTGACATCCTGCAGCGGGAGACGCGCTCAAGAAAGCTGCACATGGAGTTCACGCATGTGCCGGTCTACGACTCGGTGTATATCGAAGGCATCGGGAACCTGTACGAGTTCGACTGCGGCGAGCTGTCCGGGTGGATGTATGCGGTGAACGGCGTCTACAACAGCTACGGCGCGGGGAAATACACGCTGCAGCCCGGAGACGAGGTCGTCTGGGCGTACACCTGCGACCTGGGGGCCGACTTGGGAGCGGGGTATACAGAATGAACCGTGCGTTTTCGGGGTTTCATCCATGGGTAAGCGTATGTTTCTTCGCGGCGGTGCTGGGCGTGACTATGACGCTGACGCATCCGGTCTTCCTTGCGCTGTCCGTATGCGGCGCTGCGGCATGTCTGTGGACGCTGCGCGGACGCAAAGGCATGGCGGCGTGGAAATTTATCACGCCGCTTCTTTTGCTGACCGCCGCACTCAATCCGGTGTTCAATCACGAGGGCGCGACCATCCTGCGCTACCTCCCCGACGGTAACCCGCTGACAGCAGAGTCGATCCTCTACGGCGTCGCAGCGGCGGGGATGCTCACGGCGTCGCTGCTGTGGTTCCTGTGCCTGTCGGAGGTGATGACGTCGGACAAGGTCGTATATCTGTTCGGCCGCGTGATCCCCGCACTGTCGTTACTGCTGTCGATGACGCTGAGATTCATCCCTCGGCTTAAAAATCAGGCTCGCGTGATTTCGAATGCGCAGGTATGCATCGGACGCGGGACGTCGGAGGGAAACCTCCTGACCCGTGCGCGGCACACGCTGACGCTCTTCGGGATGCTCTTAACCTGGGCGTTTGAGAGCGCAATCAGTACCGCAGACAGCATGAAGTCACGCGGCTACGGACTCCCGGGACGCAGTGCGTTCTCCTTATGGCGCTTTGACCGCCGTGACGCGGTGATGCTTTCGTTCATCGCGCTCTGCACCGGTGCGGTCATCCTGGGATGCGCGTCGGGACAATTTGCATGGCGGTACTATCCGCTGGTATCCGGGACGCTGACCGGAATCGTACCGGTACTGCTCTATATTTTATATGCGGCGCTGTGCTTTCTGCCTGTCGGCGTCGAGCTGTGGGAGGCACGCAAATGGCGAGCTTTACGATCCGCGATCTGACCTTCACCTATCCCGATATGGAGACGCCCGCACTCGACCGTCTGACACTGACGGTGGAAGCGGGCGAGTTTCTGATCCTCGCGGGGCCGTCGGGCTGCGGGAAAACAACGCTCCTGCGGCAGCTCAAATCCGCGCTGACACCGCACGGTACGCGCTCGGGGGAACTTCTCTACGACGGTACGCCGCTGGAACAGGTGGATGAGCGGACGCAGGCGGCGCGCATCGGGTTCGTACTGCAGGATCCGGACAGTCAGCTTGTGACGGATCGGGTGTGGCATGAACTGGCGTTCGGGCCGGAGAGTTTGGGCTGGGATACGGCAACAATCCGGCGGCGCGTGGCGGAGATAGCGGAGTATTTCGGCATCGGCGAATGGTTCCATAAGGACGTAACGGAGCTGTCCGGCGGACAGAAGCAACAATTGAACCTCGCGGCGGTGATGGTGACACAGCCGGACGTGCTGATACTCGACGAGCCGACGTCCCAGCTTGACCCGATTGCGGCGTCGGGCTTTCTCGCGACGGTCGGCCGCATCTGCCGGGAACTGGGCGTGACAGTCGTGCTGACCGAGCATCGGCTGGAGGATGTGTTCCCGCTGTGCGACCGTGTGGCGGTACTCGACCGCGGACAATTGCTGTGTACCGGGACGCCATCGGAGGTCGGAGAAAAGCTGCGCGGGAGCCATCCGAACATCTTCCTGTCGATGCCTGCGCCGATGCGGGTATACGCAAGTGTACCGAATGACCTGCCGTGCCCGGTCAGCGCAAGGGATGGGCGCGTGTGGCTTGAAATGTATGCAAACACCCATCCGCTGGGTCAGGTGCCGCCGGAAACGGTACGCACGCATGGGGACAGTCCGGCAGTCGAACTGCGTGAGGTGTGGTTCCGCTATGAACGTGAGCTGCCGGACGTCCTGCGCGGAATGAGCCTGAAGGTGTATCCGGGAGAACTGTACGCACTGATGGGCGGCAACGGGACGGGCAAGACAACGGCGCTGTCCTTGATTTCCGGACTGCAAAAGCCGTACCGCGGCGAGGTGTACGTCGACGGCGTCCGGCGGTCGGAACTCAGGAACGCATATGACGCTCTGCTGGGGGTGCTGCCGCAGGATCCGAGCGCGCTGTTCGTCAAGAGCAGCGTGGGGGAAGATCTGTTTGATGCGGTCACAGAGCTGCCCGTCAGCGAACGGGAAGAACGGGTACGCCGGACGGCGGCGCTGTGCAGGCTCGGAGGACTGCTCGCGCGGCATCCGTACGATCTGTCGGGCGGTGAGAGGCAGCGTGCGGCGCTTGCGAAGGTGCTGCTGCGGCGTCCGCGTATCCTGCTGCTCGACGAACCGACGAAAGGGATGGACGCAGCGTTTAAAAGAGAGCTGGCAGGCATCCTGCGGCAGCTGACCGAACATGGCGCGGCGGTGCTGATGGCGAGTCATGACGTGGAGTTCTGCGCGATGTACGCCGACCGCTGTGCGTTAAGCTTCGACGGCGGCATCGTCGCAGAGGATACGCCGCGCGCGTTCTTCTCCGGCAACAGTTACTATACAACGACGGTCAACCGCATGGCACGCGGACAGCTCCCGGACGCCGTGACGGTGAACGACCTCGTAGCGGCATGCGGCGGCACACCCGACGATACACCGCCGGGCGACGCGCCGGAGGTGACCTATGAACCGGTCACGGTACGCAAACGCCGCGAGAAGCTGCCGGTGTGGAGACGGGTTCTCGCGTGGGTATCCGGCGGGACGGCGGCCGGATGCTTCCTGTGGTCATTGCGCGGGGTGAACCTGACGGAGCTGTTACGCGCGGAGAACTTCTCTGCATCACTGGTACGGGACTGGTGGCTGTACGCGGTGCTGCTTGCGTCACTGGGATTGCTGAGCTTCGCGGTGGCGGGGAGGAAACCGGAACGTACCGCACCGGTGCGCGGGAAGTTGTCCAGACGGACGGTGATCACGGCTTGCGTGACGTTCGCGCTGATTCCTTTGACGATACTCGCGGGGGTATTTTTACTCGGTGACCGGAAATACTACTTCATATCGCTGCTGGTCATCCTCGAAACGCTGCTTCCGTTCGCGCTGATCTTTGAAGGCCGCAGACCGAAGGCGCGGGAGTTGGTGATCCTGGCGGTTTTATGCGCGCTGGGTGTAGCCGGACGCGCGGCGTTTGCGGCTTTACCGGGGTTTAAGCCGGTATTGGCGGTGGTGATCCTCGCGGGCGCGGCATTCAGTGGGGAGTCGGGGTTCCTGGTCGGCGCAATGACGATGCTCAGCTCGAACGTGCTGTTCGGGCAGGGACCGTGGACACCGTGGCAGATGTTTGCGATGGGGCTGTGCGGCTTCCTCGCGGGGATCCTGTACCGAAAGGGACTGCTTTCCGGGAGCCGTGTGTCTTTGAGCGTCTACGGCATACTGGCGGCGCTTTTATACGGCGCGATCATGAACCCCGCGACGGTGCTGATCTACCAGAGCGCGCCGAATACCGGGATGTTCCTGACGGCATATCTGACCGGTCTGCCGATCGACCTGCTGCATGCAGCGTCAACGGCGTTCTTCCTGTGGGTGCTCGGGGAGCCGGTACTTGAAAAGCTCGAGCGGGTGAAGCGGAAGTACGGGCTGACGGAGAGCTGACGCGGACGGCGTATCTGCGACGGAGAACCGGAACGCGTACCTCACCGCCAAGTCATGGGATTGAAACCATCTCCGGCGGCGTCCGACCATGCCTCCGGATGGTGTGCGGGACAGAAGCGGAACCTCGAAGCGATATTCTTTGCGTTGGGCGGTTTTGGAAAGGATTGCCATCCGAAGCCGCCCATCCGTGCGTCCTTTTATAATGTATCAATAAAAAGTCAAATGGTACTTGCAATCAAACAAATGTTCATGTATAATAGATGAGTTCAGGATGGGGAAGGGGTGCGTGTATGGCGGAGTTCCATGTCGTCAGCCCGTACGAGCCGTCGGGAGATCAGCCGCAGGCGATCGACAAGCTCGCGTGGGGCGTTGAGAACGGTCTGAAAGAGCAGACGCTGCTGGGCGTCACCGGGTCGGGCAAGACCTATACGATGGCGAAGGTCGTCGAACGCGTCCAGAAGCCGACACTCGTGCTCGCACATAACAAGACGCTCGCCGCACAGCTCTGTTCGGAGTTCCGCACGCTGTTCCCCGACAACGCCGTCGAATATTTCGTCTCTTATTACGACTACTACCAACCCGAAGCGTACATCCCGTCGACCGACACGTATATCGAGAAAGATTCGTCGATCAACGACGAAATCGAGCGTCTGCGCCACTCCGCAACATCCAGCCTGTTTGAGCGTCGGGACGTCATCATCGTCGCGTCGGTGAGCTGCATCTATTCCCTCGGCGACCCGGATGATTATGCCAACCTCGTACTGTCTGTTCGTCCCGGAATGACGATCGAACGCAACGCGTTCCTCAAAAAGCTGACCGAGGTGCAGTACGAACGCAACGACATCGCGTTCACCCGCAACACCTTCCGCGTCCGGGGCGATACGGTCGAAATCTACCTGTCCTACTCGTCGGAGAACGCGATCCGCGTGGAGTTCTTCGGGGACGAGATCGAGCGCGTGTCGGAGATCAATGCGTTGACGGGTCAGGTGCTGCGGCGTCTGCGCCACGCGGCGATCTACCCGGCGTCGCACTATGTCACGCAGCCGGAGAAGCTCGAGCTTGCCGCGGCCGAAATCGAAGCGGAACTTGCCGAACGTCTCAAGTGGCTGGAGGACAACGACAAGCTGCTCGAGGCACAGCGGCTCAAGCAGCGGACGCTCTATGATCTCGAGATGCTGCGGGAGATCGGCTTCTGTTCGGGAATCGAAAACTACTCGCGCATCATCAGCGGGAGAGCGCCCGGGAGCGCGCCGTTCACGCTGCTCAACTACCTGCCGAAGGACTTCCTGCTGTTCATCGACGAGAGCCATGTCAGCCTGCCGCAGGTACGCGGGATGTACGCCGGCGACCATGCGCGCAAGCAGGCGCTGGTGGACTACGGCTTCCGACTGCCGAGCGCGTTCGACAACCGTCCGCTGACGTTCGACGAGTTCACCGAGCGGATCAACCAGGTCATTTACGTCAGCGCGACGCCCGGCGACTATGAACTCGAGCGCTCCGGGCAGCTCGTCGAGCAGGTCATCCGTCCGACGGGACTGGTCGACCCGTACGTCGAGGTGCGTCCCGTTGAAGGTCAGGTGGACGATCTGCTGGCGGAGATTCGCACACGGGAAGAGATGGATGAACGCGTTCTGGTGACGACGCTGACGAAGAAGATGGCGGAGGAACTGACGGCGTACCTGCAGCAGGTGGGCGTGAAGGTCGCATACATCCACCACGAGATTGAGACGATCGAGAGGACACGGCTCATCCGCAGTCTGCGCGCGGGTGAGTACGACGTACTGGTCGGAATCAACCTGCTGCGTGAGGGTCTGGATATGCCGGAGGTCAGTCTGGTAGCGATTCTGGACGCCGACCGCGAGGGGTTCTTACGGTCGGGACGGTCGCTGGTGCAGATCATCGGACGCGCGGCGCGAAACGTCAACGGGACGGTGCTGCTGTATGGAGATACGATCACGGATTCGATGCGGTACGCGATTGACGAGACGAACAGGCGGCGGGCGATCCAGACGGCGTATAACGAGGAGCATGGGATTGTGCCGCATACGATTGTCAAGGGTTTGCATGAGATCATGGAAATCAGCGACGAGGTGACAACGCCGGAGGATGCGGACAGGAAGCTGAACAAACGGCAGAGGATGGAAAAGATACAGGAGCTGACACGGGATATGAAGGCGGCGGCTAAGGTGCTGGAGTTTGAGTATGCTGCGGAGCTGCGGGACAGGATCGAGAAGCTGAAGAAGATGAAGTAGCGCGCGAACCCGCAGGGTTTGCGGATGCCTCACCTTCCACTTTTTCTTTTATCTACTTTCGGAGGTACTATGACCGACTCAATCATGATCCGCGGCGCTCGCGAACATAACCTCAAAAACATCGACCTCACTCTCCCCCGCGATAAACTGATCGTCTTCACCGGTCTCTCCGGCTCCGGCAAATCCTCCCTCGCTTTCGATACCATCTACGCCGAGGGCCAGCGCCGCTACGTCGAGTCCCTCTCCTCCTATGCCCGTATGTTCCTCGGTCAGATGGAAAAGCCCGATGTCGATGAAATTTCCGGTCTCTCCCCCGCCATCTCCATTGACCAGAAAACCACCTCCAAAAACCCCCGTTCCACCGTCGGCACCGTCACCGAAATCTACGACTATCTCCGCCTCCTCTGGGCACGCGTCGGTATCCCTCACTGCCCCAAGTGCGGCAAGGAAATTCGACAGCAGAGCGTCGACCAGATTCTCGACCAGCTCATGGCACTCCCCGAGGGTACCCGGATGCAGATCCTCGCTCCCGTCATCCGTGCACGCAAGGGCGAACATGTCAAGGTGTTTGAGGATGCCCGCCGCTCCGGTTATGTCCGCGTCCGCGCCGACGGCATTGTCTACGACCTTTCCGAGGAGATCAAGCTCGAGAAGAATAAGAAGCACTCCATTGAAATCGTCATCGACCGCCTGATTGTCCGCCCGAATATCCGTTCGCGGCTCAATGATTCGGTGGAAACTGCCGCAAAGCTCTCCGGCGGACTGGTATTCGTCGACATCGGCGCGCTGAAACCCGACGGTTCCCCGGCCGACCCGCTCGTCTTCTCCCAGAACTATGCCTGCGAGGACTGCGGCATCAGCATCGAGGAGCTGACTCCGCGCATGTTCAGCTTCAACAACCCCTACGGTGCCTGCCCGACCTGTATGGGCCTGGGTGTGCAGCTGAAGATCGACCCCGACGTCATCATCCCCGACCGCACCCGGTCCATCAACGACGGCGCCATCACCGCGTCCGGGTGGAACATCAACGACCCGATGAGCGTCGCCCGTGCCATGTTCACTGCGCTTGCCGATCAGTATCACTTTTCGCTCGACACACCCGTTGCCGATCTGCCCGACGAGATCATCCATATCCTGCTCTACGGCACGGGCGGCGTCAAAATCCCCGTCAAGTTCAAACACTCCCAGAAGCCGCACATGTACGAGTACGAGGGCGTTGTCAACAACCTCGAGCGCCGCTATGCCCAAACCGACAGCGATTACGTCAAGGCCGATATCGAAAGCTGCATGAGTGCCACCCCGTGCCCCGACTGCCGCGGAAAGCGGCTTAAGAACGAGAGCCTTGCCGTCACCGTCGGAGGTTTGAGTATTGCCGACTTCTCGGAGAAATCCGTTGTCGCGGCGCTGGAGTTTGTCGACACCCTCTCGCTCACCGAACGTGAGCTGATGATCGCCGCGCGCATCCTCAAGGAGATACGGGAACGTCTGGGCTTCCTCAAGAGCGTGGGGCTGGAGTACCTGACCCTCGCGCGGTCGTCGGCGACGCTCTCCGGCGGTGAAAGCCAGCGTATCCGGCTTGCCACGCAGATCGGCTCCTATCTGATGGGTGTGCTCTACATCCTCGACGAGCCGAGCATCGGGCTGCACCAGCGTGACAACGAAAAGCTGCTTGCGACACTCAAGCGGCTGCGCGACCTGGGCAATACGCTCATCGTCGTCGAGCATGACGAGGACACGATGCGTGCGGCAGACTATATCGTCGATGTCGGCCCCGGTGCCGGTATTCACGGCGGTGAGATTGTCGCCCAAGGCAGTCTTGAGGATATCTGTAAGTGCGAGCGCTCAATCACCGGGCAGTATCTGCGCGGCGATCGGTTCATCCCCATCCCGGAGAAACGGCGTACCGGCAACGGCAAGTACCTCGAGATCATCGGCGCGCGGGAGAATAACCTGAAGGGCATCGACGTAAAGATCCCGCTGGGCGTGATGACCTGCGTGACGGGCGTGTCGGGATCGGGCAAGTCAAGCCTGATCAGCGAGATCCTCTATAAGCGTCTGAGCGCCGAGCTGAACCGTTCGAAGCAGCGCGCGGGTTTGCACGACGGGATGCGCGGGATTGAACATCTGGACAAGATCATCAACATCGACCAAAGCCCCATCGGACGAACGCCGCGCTCGAACCCGGCGACGTACACCGGTGTCTTCAACGACATCCGCACGCTGTTCGCCGCGACGAACGACGCGAAGCTGCGCGGATACGGGCCGGGGCGGTTTTCGTTCAACATCCGCGGGGGACGCTGCGAAGCGTGTACCGGCGACGGCCTGGTCAAGATCGAGATGCATTTTCTCCCCGACATCTATGTTCCCTGCGACGTCTGCCACGGGCACCGCTACAACCGCGAGACGCTCGAGGTCAGGTACAAAGGTAAGAACATCTTCGAGGTGCTCGACATGACGGTGGACGAAGCGCTGCCGTTCTTCGAGAACGTCCCGCGCATCTGCCGCAAAATCAAGACACTCGCGGAGGTAGGCTTGGGCTATATTAAGCTGGGGCAGTCGTCCACGACGCTCTCCGGCGGTGAGGCGCAGCGCGTGAAGCTCGCAACGGAGCTGTCGCGCCGCGCAACCGGACGCACCATCTACGTGCTCGACGAGCCGACCACCGGGCTGCATGTCGCCGACGTACACCGGCTCATCGACGTCCTCGACACGCTCACCGACGCCGGCAACACCGTCATCGTCATCGAGCACAACCTGGAGGTCATCAAGTGCGCCGACCACATCATTGACCTCGGCCCCGAGGGCGGCGATCGCGGTGGCATGATCGTCTGCGAAGGGACCCCGGAGGATGTCGCCGCGCATCCGACGTCGTATACCGGGCTGTTTTTACGCAAGATGGGACTTTTGGAGCATAAAAAATAGTATAAACCCCTGTGGATGTGAACGCACCCACAGGGGTCCTTTAATCCGCGTCCGGAATGCGGAAGATCACAGCCGCGTCTGAGATGCCCGCATAGAGTTCCTGAAGCCATAAGGCATTCTCCGTGCCCATCGCCTTATAGGTCAGCCCGCCTTCCATCGTCTTGCCGTCCGACACGCCGAGCTTCACAAGCATCGACTCCACACGCGTACGCCGGACGCTCACAGGGAGGTATGTTTCGAAGCTCTGCGCCGTATCGGTCAGCGCGCGCAGCAGCCGGTAGCTGGCTGCCGGATGCTTTGCGTCTGCCGGGACGAAGCCGTACGCCGTCACCAGGGCATGCAGCGTCTTCCCGTCTGCCCAGTCCGCGACCGGCAGCATCCGCAGCGTCTCACCGAGCGCGTCGTATACCGAATACTGCAGCCGGCTCAGGTTCGGCGGGTTGTACAGCCCCATGACACTCATGCAGGTGTTGCGTGTCAGGTCAAGAAGCTGCTCCGACGGCGTAGCACGGATGTACGTGTAGTTCTCAAGTTCCCGCTCCATTGTTTCAAGCAGCAACGTCAGCTTCACAGACAGCGCGTCATTCTCCGACGCACCCGTCAGCCCCATCGCCCGCGACAGGCACGCGTCGAGTTCCGCCGCCGCGATGTTGCCCATATACGCGAGCGTCGGGCGGTCAGCCTTCGCCGCCAGTTCCGTCAGCGCGTTCACGAGTTCCATCCCCGACGGCCGCTCACTCACCAGCAGCCCGTACTCAATCAGCCGTTCCTCCGACGTGTACACCATCGGCACTGTGAACCCGACCGGGAACAGATACTGAGCACCGTTGTACACGCCTGCGTCCATCACCGCGCCGTAGTAACTGTCACGCTCATACCCCACGTCCGCATCCATGTACGGCGTCAGGTCGGTCAGCTTCTGCGCGGTGATGTCCTCCCCGAGGTCGTATGCCCACGGGTATCCAGTGAGGATCAGGTCGGGGAAGCTGCCGCTCTCCTTCGCCTGATTCCACGCATCCGTCAGCGCGTCGGAGGTGTCGAAGATCCGGTAGGTAATCTTCGCGCCCTCGCGAACACCTGCGGTGAGTTTTTCGTAGTCCGGCAGCAGCGATGAGCCGGTCAGATACCACACCGTCACGTCACCGGTCAGCGCATCGTTGACCTGCGTGTAGTCCGGGGTATCCGCCGTGCTGTGTACCGTGCAGCCGGAGAGAAGAATCAGCAGTGCAATAATTGCCCACGATCGTTTCATAGAATGCCGCATTTGATGACACCTCACATTCGCAATGCTTGAGATGTTGCACGCCGTCACGCCAATTCCGCAAGCTTATCCGATGTGCCCAGCGTGGTCTTATCTTTCCCGCGCAGAGAAAGCGTATACGTCCAGCATCCGTACATTCGCGATACGACCTGTGTATCACATGGGCGGAGTGTGTGCACTCCGCCCGGATGTTTCCTTACGCTTTCGCGCCGATATTGCCTTCCTTAAGCGCCTTCGCCATCGCGAGCGGCACCTCGGCCTCAGCCTCGACGACCTTCGCGCGCATCTCCTGTACCGCCGCCTGCATTTCCTGCTCACGTGCTACGGCCATCGCACGCCGCTCCTCAGCCTTCGCCTGGGCAATGCGCTTGTCAGCCTCGGCCTGATCGGTCTGAAGCTGCGCGCCGATGTTGCGCCCGACATCCACGTCCGCGATGTCGATGGAGAGAATCTCGAACGCCGTGCCGGAGTCGAGGCCCTTCTCAAGCACCGTTTTGGAGATCAGATCGGGGTTCTCGAGAACGTCCTTATGCGACTCTGCCGAACCGATCGTCGTGACGATGCCCTCGCCGACACGGGCGATGACCGTCTCCTCGCCTGCACCGCCGACCAGTCGGTCGATGTTTGCACGGACGGTGACTCTCGCCTTGGCGCGCAGCTCGATGCCGTCTTTCGCGATTGCGGCGATGGGCGGGGTCTCGATGACCTTCGGGTTGACGCTCATCTGCACTGCCTCGAGCACATTGCGTCCGGCGAGGTCGATGGCGGCGGCACGCTCAAAGCCCAGCGGGATGTTCGCGCGCTGCGCCGCGATCAGCGCGTTGACCACACGGTCGACATTGCCGCCGGCGAGGAAGTGCGCCTCGAGCTTATTGATCGACAGCTCGATGCCCGCCTTCGATGCTTTGATCAGCGGGTTAACGATGCGCGCCGGCGTCACGCGCCGCAGGCGCATTCCGATCAGCGTCCCGATGCGCACATGGACGTTCGCTGCGGCAGCCGAAATCCACAGCTTCACCGGTACAAACGAGAAGAACAACGACAGTACCAGGATGATCAATGCGACAAGAAGTAAGTGGCTGAAGTACTCCATAACCTAAAACCTCCTAAATTTTGAGAATGCCTGTCTGCATGTTATGTGGTGACCTTTGCGCAGGATGTGACGACGATGCGGTTGCCTTCGACCTCGATGATCTCGATGGGCGTACCGACTTTCAGAAACTCGCCGCGCGTCACGACGTCGAGCCGTACGCCGTCGAAGTCGGCAGTGCCGGAGGGCCGCAAGGTGGTCAGCGCGGTACCGGTCTTACCGACGAGTGCGCGCAGATCCTCGGTGCCGGAGAAGCCCGACGCCGCATCGGTGCGCTCCCGCAGCACGAGTGTCCGTGAGAGCCTGCCCTTTGCTGCCGAGCGCAGCAGGATCACCAGCAGTACCGCCAGGAGCGCCAGAATCACCGCCGACATTATAATCCCCTGCACGACGGTCCGCGCCGTCAGGATCACGCCGACGAACAGCAGCAGAATCCCTATGCCGCCCGCGACTCCGAAGCCCGGGTGGAACATCTCGATCACCAACAGCACCATCCCGACAATGAATACAATCAACGCGATGGCAGGCATGTTTGCAACCGCGTCCCATAAATCCAACATAACGCATATCCTCCCTAAACCGTATTCGAATCCACTGTATTTATCATACCACAGCCGCTCCGTTTCCGCAAGCCTCTTCCGTCGAATCATACGCATTTTTTGCCAAAATTTTGCTATGGGTGAAAAGCTTCGGATTGACCGACAGCCATATATCCGCTTATAGAGTTGTTGACAAAGCCGAGGAGCCGTGTTATCATATTGACAACAAACATCAGGGAGAACGCCGTTTTGGCGGCGGTATCGGTGGTGCGTATTCCTGTTGCCGCACTCCGGTCATGGACATCAAAATCCTGCAATGAAGCCGCCCGATCATATTCAAAAAGCAAATAACAATACAACACGGAAAGGTGATTTTATGCAGTATCTGTACATGCGTCCGGACCAAATCCGCACCGCCATCGACGCCGGCACCCCGGTCGTACTGCCGTTGGGCGTGGTGGAATATCACGCGGAGCATCTGCCGCTCGGTGTTGACATGTTTGTCGCGCAGGAGGTCATACGGCGCGTCGAGGCACGGCACCCTGAGCTGATTGTCCTGCCGCCCTTTCCCTACGGCGCCGCGTCGCTCGCCGTCGCCAAGCCTGAACGCAACGGCACCATCCAAGTCAGTGCCGATAAACTCGTCCCCGTCGCGCAGGACATCTTCCGAGGCTTGCTGCGCGTGGGCTTCCGCAACATCCACGCCTTCATCGCCCATCAGACCGAGGAGTTTGCACAGGGGATGCCCACCGACCTTGCCTTCCGCTTCGCCGCACGGCAGGTCATCTTCGAGTGGCTGGAGCAGCACGCCGGTGAGGGCTGGTGGGGGACGGAGAAATACAGTTCCTATTACTCCGGCACGAACAACCCCTTTGCCTGGATTGCCGTCCACCCGGTGCGTACGGACGAAGCGGTCCGCGCGCTCTTTCCCGGTGATCACGCGGGTAAGCTCGAGACGAGCGAGGCAATGGTCATCTGCCCGGACGCGGTGGATCCGTCACGCATCGACGACAGCCTCTGGTACGCGCGCACCGCTCATGAAGCAGATGCGGCATACGGCGAAGCGGCGCTGGAAGCTGCCGCGCGAGATGTGGAAAAGCAGCTGTTCGGCGACTGACCCCTATTTTATAAAAGCGGAGGCGGAGTACAATGACGCTGGATACCGTATGCAGACTGCTTGAGGACGCAGTTGACGGTGAGGAAATCCGTACCTGCGCGCGGGAATACAGGCAGTTTCCATTAAAGCTGAGCTATTCCTCCTACGCGCAGGGGATCGAATGGCTCTGTGCGCGCTACACTGCCCTCGGACTGGACGCCGAAGTTCTGCACTTCCCGGCTGACGGTGAAACGGTGTACGCCGACCGTCATTTCCCGCTCGCATGGGATGTGGACGAGGCGTGGGCGGAGGTCGATGGGGAGCGCATCGCGGACTATGCACAAAACTCCTACGGCGTCGTGCCGTTTTCCGCCGACAGCGGCGGTGTGTGCGAGAAAATCCTGCTTCCACAGGACGTGCTGCCTGAACACGGCCCGCTTGACGCATACGCGGCGCTTATCTGCCGCTTCCCCGAGGCAGCGGATGTCCGCGCGCTGACAGAGCGGGGATGCCGGATATTCCTGGCGGCGGTCGATTTGGATCCGATCCATCCCTCGCTTGACGATTCACGACGCTGGTACAATAACCTGTTCGGCGCCGGACAGATCGACCGCCGTGACACCACTTGCGTGGGATTCTCCCTCTCACCCCGGATCGCACGGATGCTTGTAAAACGCTGCAGCGCCGGGGAGACGCGGGTGCGTTATCTGATGAAGACGCGCACCTACGCCGGAGACGCACCCGCCGTAACTGCCTTGATTCCCGGGCAGGATGAGCACAGCTTCCTCATCACCGCGCACGCTTATGAACCGCACGCGACAAACAATGTCGCGGGTGTGGCTTCCAGCCTTGCCGCCGCCAAGGCTCTGTCCACCCTCATCAACACGGGCGTACTCCCGCGTCCGCGCCACGGCATCCGCTTCTTTCACGGCTTTGAGAATTTCAGTCTGTACGCCTGGGGAATGGCGAATCGGGAGCAACTCGGCATGTCACCTGGCGGCGTGTCGATCGACTCTTTCGGGCGCATGGAAGCCGGCGGGCGTACGGAACGTTTTGTGCTGCGCCGCTGCCTGAACGTCCATCCGTCCAATCAGCACGCGCTGGCGCGGGAAGTTCTGGAACGCGTATGCTCCAGACGCGGTGTTGGCTTTGAGGTGCGTGAAAGTTCCAGCAACAACGAGGAACTGATGCAGGACCCCGGCTTCGGCCCGCCGTGGAATCTGCTCTACGGCTCGCTGTGGGAGGAGCCGCGCGAGACCTACCCGCGCTGCTACTTCTATCACACGAGCGTTGACGACACGGACGCGCTGTCTCCGCAGATGCTGTCGGCAGCGGCAGTCTTTGCGGCAGCGCTTGCCTATGTCACCGCAGCGGATGATTCGGATGAGTTGCCGGCGTTCGCGGAGAAGGACTGGCAGCGGATCGTCGCCGAAAAGTGCCGCGAAGCGCTCCGCCTGACCGATACGGACGAGGCACCGCGGCTGCTGCGCGCACAGAGGCTTGCGGCGTGGCGCGATCTGTCCATCGCGTCCGGAACGACCGCGATCGGCGACCCGATACGCGCAGCAGCGTTCCGTGCCTATACGGTCCGTACCGTCGGCGCGGCATTGACGGTGCTGTGCGGCGGTGAGCCGCCCAAACTGCCGCGTCCCGAAGGCTGCACGGCGGTGCTGCGGCGTGTGATTCCCGGCCCTCTGGGGCTTGGGACGATTGATGAGCCGCTGCGTGCGCTTGCCGAACAGTCGCAGGGCTACTACGCGCGTGAGTACTGGTGCCTCGATCCCTCCGGCGCAAACCTGTACCACTTCGACGGGCATAAGGACGTCTGGGAGGTTGCGCGGGCACTCTGGGCGACACGTGCCTACAAAGAGACCGAGCGTGAAGATGATCTGACCCGGGAAGTCACGCGAACCCGAATCCTGGCGCAGGTGCTTGAGGAAGGCGGGCTGGCTGTCCGCGTACCGGAGACGACGCGGGAGGATATCATTGCCGGTCTGCGTGCGCTTGGACTGCGCGCGGGCGATACGGTGATGGTGCATTCCTCGCTCAAAGCGTTCGGACGCGTCGAGGGCGGCGCGGATACCGTGGTGGACGCACTGCTCGAGGTGATCACCGAGACGGGGATCGTGGCGATGCCGGCCTTCACGGACTGTACAGGCGGTGCTGTGTTCAGTATGGATATGCCTGCGGAGCCGTGGATCGGCGCGGTGGCGGAGGCCTTCCGGAAGCGTCCCGGTACATGCCGCAGCTCCCATCCGACTCATTCGGTATGCGCACGCGGCACTCATGCCGCCGCGTTCCTCGCGCAGAAAGACCCGTACGACTGCTTCGCCCCGGACGGCGCATGGGCAAAGCTGCGCGACGGCGGCGGGAAGCTGGTCTTCCTGGGTGAGACCGTCGGCGCGAATACCTTCCTGCATGCCTGTGAAGCGTGGTACAACCGGTATCTGGACGAAACCATGGCGGCCGTGCGTACGCCGTCCGGCGATACACAGGTGCGCGTGACAAACTACCCCGGCGGTTGTCGGGGCGGCTGGTATAAGCTGGGCAGAACGGCACGTTACTATCAAAAGCTGCTGGAATACAATGTGCCGCGTACCGTCCGCGCGGGCGAAGCGACACTGACGGTGATGGACGCCGGAGCGCTGGCGCGTACGATGCGGGAGCTGTTTGCGTCGGAGCCGGATATTCTGCTGCATAAGAGCGGCTGCAGCGACTGTGCCCGGCTGCGTGCAAAGCTGTAACAAAGGATACAGGGAGGTTCTGACTGTGAGCGAGAAAAACTACGATTTCCGCGCGCGGCACTGGACGGTACACAGGCCCGGACGCCGTGACCCGGCAAGGCTGTGCGCACCCGGCGAGGTGCTTATCGACGACGGCTGGACACTGGGCGGCGACGGCGGCGAGGTAACGGAGAACGCCGTCCGCGATCTGCAGGACTACCTCTGGACGAGCATGGGCGTGAGCGTACGGATGAGCGGTACGCGGGATACGCGGACGATCTGGTTTACCGTAGACATCTCGGTGGAGCGCGGGTTTGTGCTGAATGTAACGCCGGAGGGCGTTCTGGTGCGGCTCGCGCAGGATTCGCAAGCATTTCGCGCCGGCGTGTACATCGAGGACGTGATGAACCTGGAGGGCGCACCCGTTCTGCCCTCAGGCGAGACGGTGCGCCGTCCGCTGTACGATTACCGCAGCGTGCACTCCGGCTGCGGCATCGACGAATACCCCGATGCGGAACTGCTGGCGACCGTCCACGCAGGTTACGACGCAATCGTGCTCTTTGTCAAGGACTTTGACCTCACTGCGGCGGGGTACTGCAACATTGCCGACGTCATCCGCCGTGCCGGCCGCTTCGGCATAGGAGTCATGCTCTATAACTACATGACTACCTTCATCCACCCCTCTGACCCCAACGCCCCTGCGGTGTTCGACGCGGCTTACGGCGAGCTTATGCGCCGCTATCCCGACGCAATGGGCATCATGCTCACGGGGGAATCTCTGGAGTTTCCCAGCCGTGACCCGCATACGACCGGTAAGCGTTACTCCGAGAGTACCGTAGACGGGATTCCCGACACGCGTCCCAGCCCCGGCTGGTACCCTTGCGCGGATTACCCGGACTACCTGGCCGGAATCGAGCGCGCCGTACATGCCGTCAAGCCCGACGCCGTGATTGTCTTCAGTACCTATAACTGGGCGTATCAGGCCACTGCACTGCGTGAGGGCTTCCTGGACGCACTGCCCCGGGGTTTCTCGCTGAGCGTGTGCTACGAGCTGTGCAGCCCGCGGACACGGGAGGGTCTGCGTACGCCGGTGATGGATTACACCATCTCCGCGGACATGCCGGGTACGTATTTCACTAGCGAATGCGCAGCTGCGGCACAGCGCGGTATTCCCATCCAGGGCAATGTCAACACTGCCGGCATTGCCTGGGACTTCGGCTGCGTACCGTATGTGCCCGCGCCGTACAAGCTTCTGGCCCGTATGCGGCGGCTGCGTCAGGCAAACGCGGAGTGGGGTCTTTGCACGCAGTACGCGACGCATCACTACGGCTGGTGGAACGGTTTCGCGGCGGATCTCGGCAAGTGGAGCTCCTGGGAGGACTTCGAGCCGGATTACGATGTGCTGCTTGCAAAGATTGCCGTGCGCGACTACGGGAAGGATGCGGCGCCGCATGTCCTCGCCGCGTGGCGGGCATGGGATGACGCGATGACGTACTACATCGCCTCAAACGAGGATCAGTACGGGCCGTGGCGTGTCGGCGCGGCGTATCCCTTCATCTTCCAGCCCAACATCACCCGCACCATGCTGCCCAAGGAAATCCGATTCCCCACCGCCCCGCAGGCCCATTTCGGTTACCGCATCATCAAGACCCTCTACCAGCCCTACGAAAACGTCGATCAGGCGCCGGGCTTCCTGCGCTATCCGGCAGAACTGCGCGCGCTTGAGAAAATGCTCAAACTGTGGCGGGAAGGACTGGACGAGGCTGAAAAGGCTGCCGTCACGCCCGAGGGAACCCGGCTTGCGGCGCTCGGTACGTTTATTCTCTGTCAGATTCGCACGACAATCCACATCAAGCGGTGGTGGCTGACAAACATGGCGCTGCAAACCACACCGGACGTACATACGGCGCTTGCGCACATGGACGCGCTGGAAGCGCTGACCTTCGCGGAGGAATCCAATACGCGCGACGCGCTCCCGGCGGTAGATGCCGACTCACGGCTGGGCTGGGAGCCGAGCATGGAGTATGTCTGCGATCGTTGGCATCTGGAGTGGAAGCTGCGTCAGCTCGACAGCACGCGGCGGGAGCTTGCGGCATACCGTCATATTCTTGAAAACGCGTACGCATCCGAGACCTGACGGCAGCATATGACCGCGTTATGCATCCGTGAGCATGCAGTGTTCCGTCATGAAAAGCGGGTTATGCCTCGCGGATATAGTATTTTACGTGCAGACAGCGGCGCAGGTCCGCCGCATGGGAGGGTTTTCAGTATGAGATACCGTGTATTCGACGATCCTTTTATCAACCGTCAGCCGCCGCTTGCGTTCCTGGACGAGCTAAACGGCCCGGTTCATCAGTCCGTGCCTCCGAGCAGCATCCGCCGCATCACGCTTGTGACGGATTTCCCCGACCCCGAGGGACTGCTTGACACGGCATACGCGGACTTCCGGGACTTCCTGCGCTGTGCCGGAGCGGAAACGAGCACGGACGCGCCGTACCGCATCCTCTGTAAACATGGGGCGACTGCGGTCTTCGAGGCGTATACTGTTACGTTCTCTCCCGATTGCTGCGAGATTGCGGCGAACGATACCGAGGGCATCCGGCGGGGACTTGTGTATGTCGAGGATACGTTTATAAAAAACGGCGGTACGCTCCCGACCTCCGGCACAGTTCACCGCAAGCCATGGCTCAGAAGCCGCATCTCGCGCTGTGTGTTCAGTCCGATCAACCGTCATCTGCCCGACAGCGAGGAGCTTGCCGACGACGTCGAATACTACAGCGACAACTACCTGCTGCGTCTGGCTCATGACGGCGTCAACGGCATCTGGATCTCTACGGCCTTCCGCTTCATGCTGCCGTCGAAAATCATCCCCGAATACGGTTTTCAATCGGAAAAAAGCATCGCCAAGCTCAACCGGACAATCGCCAAGTGCCGGCGCTACGGCATCGGCGTTTATCTGCTCGCGAACGAACCGGCGTCCTATTATATGAATGCCGCATTGAAGAACCATCCCGAGGTGCAGGGTGTTGTGGACGGCAAGCCCAACGGGTTCATCTGCATGAGCCGTCCGCAGGGATTGGCGTACGCGGAGGAATGCGGGCGTACACTCTTCACGCTCGCACCGGGACTGCGGGGTCTGATCGTCATCTCTGCCGGTGAGAGCCTGTCGTCGTGCGCGTCAGAGTGGCATTTCACCTGCGAGCTGTGTAAAGCCGCCGGGCTGACGCACGGAACGGCGTTTGCAAAGTGTGAAGAGGCGCTGCGGCGTGGGATCGCATCGATGAAACCCGAGGCTGAGTTCATCAGTTGGTCGTACGACCATCGAAGCTGGGACATTGCAGACATACGCGACGCCTGCCGCAGCCGGGGCGACGGCATCATCCATATGCAGAACTTCGAGGACTGCGGCTTCCATATGCAGCTTGGGAAACCGAGGCTCGCGCTCGACTACTGGCTGTCGTTCATCGGGCCGGGCGAGGTCTTCCGTGAGTCCGTCAAAATCAACCGTGAGTGCGGACATGAGACATACGCGAAACTGCAGGTGTCCAACTCGCATGAAACAGCTTCGGTGCCGTATTTGCCGGTGCCGGGAATTCTGTATGAAAAGTTCCGTATAATGAAGGAGTTCGGCGTGACGGGTGCGCAGTATTCTTGGTATTTCGGCAGCTATCCGTCGTTGATGACGAAGGCAGCGGGTGAGCTGGCGTTCACCGATACGCTCAACGACCGGAAAGGCTTCCTGCGGGAACTTGCGCGGCTGTACTGGCGGGAGGACGCGGCTGAGATCGCCGAAGCGTGGGAGCAGTTCTCCGAGGCGTACCAGAATGTCCCGACAGCGCTGTCGTTTGAGTGGTACGGACCGCTGAACGACGCGGTGACATGGAAGCTGTTTCTGAAGCCGGTGGATTTGCCTCTGGCAAGAGGATGGCAAGCGCTCGAGATGAATGGCGACCGCTTTGGGGAGTGCCTGACGGAAAGCTTCACGTACGATGAGGCGTGCGAGCTGCTGCGGCGGCTGACGGAAGGCTGGCGCGCAGGGCTGGCATCTCTTCCGAAGGCATCCGATGAGACGCAGCGCGCGCAGCTTCGGACGGCGCATGCGTTGGATTTGATGTTTGAAAGCGCGTATGACGCAGCGGAGTTCTACCGGCTGCGCAACGAGCTTGGGCTATCCCACGGCAACGCGGCGAAAACGCTTGACCGAATGCAGGATATCGTCACACGGGAGATCGTGCTGTCCGGGGAGCTTGCGCAGATATGCGAACGGGAACCGGGGCTGGGATATCACTCCGAGGCACTGGCATATAAGTTCTTCCCTGAGAAGCTCCGCTGGCGGATGGAAGAACTGCGCGAAACGCTCGAGACAGACTTTCCGGAGGTTCGCGCGCGCATCGAACGCGGAGAGCAGCCGCTGCCGTTCTACTATGGCGCAGACGAGGGCAGCCATGTCTACACGGTCGGCGGCGACATCAACACGGCAAGGTGGGAAACGTTCACGTACGCCGACGGTACGAAGGACAAGGATACGGCGGTGCGGTTCGCATACGACGGGACAGACTTCGTCGTGCAGCTTCGCATCCCGAAAGACGCTACAGTGACGCTGTGGGGAGAGTACGAGTTCTTCCGGCCGTCGGTGCCGGTGCTTGTGACGCGGGAAGGTGCGTCTGTGAAGTGGCCCGGCTCGTACGGTCTTTGGGGCGAACGCGCCGAACAGACCAATGCACGATACCGCCACACATGCGCGGACGATATCGTGACACTGCGGATGAACCGGGAGGCGTTCGGCATCAAAAGCGGTGACCCGTTCCGGTTGATGCTGACACGTGAGGGCGAGCGTCCGTCGAACTGGGTACGCCCTGACCGGATGTTCAACCGTCTGATTTTCGGCAACTTCAGTCCCGACGCATACGGATTCCTGCTGACTCCGTCCACGGGACCTGCAAACGGATAAAAGACGATAGACAGAGCGCCATATGCAGAGCGGCCGAGGAAACTCCGGTGCCGCCTGTGCGCTTAATTGATTGGCAAATCATATGCGCGCTCTTTCCGGCTTCGCTCTCAGCCTCATCCCGGAAGAAAAGACATGGCAGCTGTCCCCATATTGATGATACCCACACGGCAGGCTTTTATCAATCTGCCGTGTGGGTATCATTTGAGAATCGGAGTATTATCCGTCTGAGTGATTTCATCCGCGCGGAGCTGCGGCAGCTGTGTAAGACGGTTCATTCTCCTGATGGTCATTGCCCCGTTTTCATACGGGCGTGTTATCGCCCATTCCTCCTCGCTCATTATACCAAAGTGACCTGAAAAATACGCAGCGAGAACGGTTCACAATTCAGAGTGAACGCATCTGCGACACAGACCGCCTCCGTACATGCGTCCAGGTCATGAACCCGCTCCACCCGCGTCACACCGAACGCCTCCGGCAGCAGCTTCACCGTGACGTCCATCTCGCGTTTCGCGCCGGGGTTGCCGACATACAGTAACAGCCGCACACGGCCGTCGACATTCTTCCGCATGTAGTAACTCACCTTCACCTCACCGGATACCTGTACGCTTGCCATGTTCTCCCAGTAGCCGCAGAACTTCGCCTGCGAAACACCGTATGCATCCAGAATGTTCCAGATACGCTCCATCACGTCCAGCGGATGCCAGACGGAGTTCGGACGCGGGTAGACGCCGTGCAGCAACGCCAATGACAGCGCCATATCGAACGACCAGACACCCGGGAACTCATAGACGATGAACTGCACCGGAATGCCCTGTGCGCGTCCGAGATATTCCGCGCGGAAGTACGGCAGCGGAAAGTCCGTCAGCCCGCGGTCACGGATGCGCGTCTGGATGTGCTCGCCGTCCCAGAGCAGGTCAGAGAACGACATCACGTACGGCAGTGTCACGCCGCTCGTATGCGGGTTGACGATGCCGTGGCGCGCGTGGACGCCGGTATAGATTTCGCGCATCAGCTCGCGTACCGGGAAGATCGGATAGGTCACATGCCGCTGTCCGTCACGGCCGATGTAGCCGCAGCCATGCTCCGCGTTTGCACAGGCGCGCGGGTACGTCGTGCCGTCCAGATAGACGCCGTCGAACCCGAAGCGGTCAAGTGTCGCAAGAATCCCCTCGGCGAGCTTCTTCGCCCAACCGCTTCGGTAGCACACCGGATTCGCCCGCTGATATGGTACACGGTACCAGCCGCTGCGGTACGCGCCGTCTGCACCGACGTTTGACACCTCGTCACGGATGTCCGTGAACTCCGGGATCGATGACGTGATCTCATAGCCGAAGTATGGGATCACACGGATGTTCCGCGCGTGGCACATTTCGACGAGCTTCCTGATCTCGTCCGCCGTGGACGTTGCGAACTGCCAGTAGTTCTGCATCTTCATCCACTTCTCGTGCAGCACCAGCAGGTTGACACCTGCGCGTGTCAGCCGATCGATCACCCGCTCCGGGTTATTCTCGCTGACCGGACCGTTCAGGAACGGCCAGTAGTCACCTTTCACCTTCGTGAAGCAATCGATATGAACCGCACGCGTCCGCAGATAACTGTTATCCCACGGCTTCACCGGCGTCGCCATCAGTCCGAAGCGGAAGGAAATCTGCGGGCTGGAGATGCCGTTGTTCCCGCAGGGTGCAGCAGGTTCCTTCCATGTATCGGGCAGGCTCTCGAGCAGGTTGAACCGCAGCACCCAGTGGTCGCCCGCGTCGACGATCTCAAACGCGCGCGATGTATCCTTCGGCTGCCAGCCCTCGTCGCTTTCGCAGACCATCTGCAGCCCGCAGTCCTCGTCGCCTAGCCACAGTGCCGCCTTAAAGCTGCCGTAGGCGCCGCCCTTCGGTATCTCTCCGTTCTCCCTTAATTCACTGCCATCCGCCTGTGCATACAGCCCAACCTTCGGGAAGCTCGTGTAGAGGCTGCACACCTCACGCCGCAGCGGAATCTCCAGCCGCAGCTCTTCCAGCTCCCATGCCTTCAGATCGGATGGCTCGAGACCGAATAGCTGCGGTACCGTCTTCCCGCGCGGCATCACACGGATGTCTAAACGTGCCGCGCCGTCGTACTCGCAGGAGAACGATGTATCGGCAATCAGGCAGCCGCTCTGCGCATATCCGTTGACGATTGCACACTCCGGCTTCGGCTCAATCAGATAGCAGCCGGTATCCTCCCAGACGATCGGCACGCCATTCTCCGCGCCGGTCAGACGCATCGGCGCGTACAGCAACTCCCTGCCCTGCGTGATGATGCTCGACGGCAGTACCGTACAATCGTACCGATAGCTGCGTCCCCAGACGTCGAGCCGGACGTTTCCGGCTTCCTCTTGCGTACGAACCGGATACCACGGATGCGGAATGGACATTGCGATTCCTCCTGTCAAGTGATTGTCGGTTTCAGTATGCCTGCTCGTGCATTATGAAGGTAAGCGGTATAAGCCGCAGCAGAATGTATCGCCGATCCCCGCCGTTGCGGTGGCCGCAATCGCGCGGCGTTCCTGTACAGATACTTCCTGAACCTGTATATATTCTTCTTTTACCGAAATTCGATACTCGCCATCGTATGCAGCCCGGTGACAGTCAAACGCGCTGTTCCGTGATCCACGGTACACGCCCGCAGCGCACAGCCGTCGTCGACGGAGTACAGCCGCGCGGTCCCGGTCACGCGGGCATCCGTCAGCGTCGCGGTGACCTCCGGCAGCGTATCCGTGTTGTCAGCGCGCAGCAGGTGGAGCGCCAGCTTTCCGGTACGAGTCACGCGTGTTTCGACCAATATGCCCGGTACGCTCACGATAACGCGCACATCGTCGGGAAGTTCCGTCAGAATATCCGGCAATGCCGAAAGGTCGCGGATGGGGTCGGCATGGTCGCGCTCCTTCCCGTGCTCGTTGTAGAGACCATACCTTCCGAGCCGCAGGAACCGTACGCCGCGCCGGTACGCGGAGGCGATCGCGTCATACTGGCCTCTCGGTACAAACGGCATATTCGCCAGCACCACCAGTTCGCCCGGATTGACCTCCACAAGCTCCGACGCGGTGATGACGGTATAGGGGACGCCGTGTGCCTCGAGCATGGACGCGGCGTCGGTGAAGTCTGTGAACCCGCATGCGAGGCCGTAGAAGGAGTCGGTCGCGTAGAGAAGCCTTGCGCGCGGCGCCGATACGGAGTCATACAGCGCGGCATGGTCTTTGAAGTAAGCAAACGCGCGCGCGGCGATCTCCGCGTGCGCCGGGTCGTCCATGATCACGCGGTCGCCGGTCTTGCGGGAGCGGACGAACCACGGCGCGCCGGTGATATTTCCGTAAATCATCCCCTGTGTCAGGAAGCGGTCAATGGTGTCGCGGTCGTCGGGGATGAGGTAGTCGCCGTCTTTGTGCATCCACGGCGCGTCAAAGACCCGGAAGCCGAAGCGTTCGCCGAGCTTGAAGGAGAGTATCTGCGTGATCGTCTTCTCGCCCTCAACGCGGATGTAGTTGCTGTTTTCTGCAAAGACGAAATCGCATGACGCCGGGTTGCGCTGCGGGTCGAAGGCGCGCCGGAAGTCCGGCCGCAGCAGTCCGGGGTTGTGAAGCACGTACTTCCCGCCGATTGCCTTGACATAGTCGAATATCTCCGTCTGTGCCCGGACGAGCTGGTCATGCCGGAAGCGTCCGCGCCACAGACACAGCGGGTCATGCACCTCGTCGCCGTCGAGCAGCGGCGGGATACGGACATTGCGGAAATGTGCAAGCCCCGTCACCTCGCGCGGGTTCGGGATCTGCGCGGTCAGGTAGTCCCGGAACGCCTGCTGACAGCGCGGGCAGTAGCACTCACGTACCTGTGAGTTGTCGAAGTGGAAGCCGTCCAGCCCCACATGCTCCACGCCATAAGAAAGCACGCGCTTGAAGTAGGCGATGAACTCCCTGCTCTCGAAGCACGGCCTCCACCGGTAATAGTGCGGCAGCCCGCCGTAGGTCAGGAAGTCCCCGTTACGGTCGCGCGCGATCCAGTCCTCCAGGTCAGGCACCTCGTCGAGCATCGTCTCATAGTACAGCGTCCCGAGCTGACAGTATCCGATCACCTCGACGCCGTGCGCGTGGGCGTACCGTATGAACTCACGCATCCGCTCCATATCGTCGTGCTCGTGTACCAGCCCGAAGCCCTTGAAGAAGTGCGTGTAGATCGTGTTTATGCCCATTTCGGCGGCTTTTGCGATCAGTTCCTCACCGTGCAGCCGGTCATACCACTGCGGCAGCCATTCTCCCAGCGTAAAAACCGAGATGCGTGAGTCACCCATACGCCGCAGATGGTCTATCGGCTCGTGATTCCAGTTCGACCATATGATTGCCATAAGAAACTCCTCCTTTATTCCGCTGCTGCCCGTATCAGCAGCGGCAGATCAAACGCGGTCAGCATCCCGGGGATATCCGGGACGTCGCGCATTATGTAGTCACGGTCGCGGACGAGCGCCTCGTACGGTTCCGGCGGATCAACCGCGGTGCCGTGGGTACCGGTCAGCAGTGCCGCGAGCAGAGCGGTCACGCACGATGCCCCCACACCGGTGAAGCGTATGTCGGCGTATGTCTCCCGCATCAGGTCATATGCCCGCAAGCAGTCGTATACGCGCAGCGCCGTCGTCGAGGTGCCGCACATGATCGCGTCGCAGCTTCTGCGGTACGCCGGACTGAGCAGTTCGCCGCGTATCGACGGGCTCCGAATCCCCGGTGCGTCGAGCGAGCGTACCGGCCCTATGCCGCGCGGTGAGAACAGCAGCACCGCGTATCCCTCCGAAAGCCGGCGTTCAACCGTCTCCGACACGTCGGTATCCGGGTCGACGACGATTTCACAGCCCTTCGCATCCTCCGGCTCGTACAGCACGCCCGCGACGGCGATACGCGGCCCCCGGAAGTTCGTCTCACCCTCGGAGAAGAACCACAGTTTCCGCATCCGTACGCCGTCATTCGTACCGTCGGAGATAAAGCGCGGGTAACGAATCGGCGGACGGTTCCCGATATCCTGTGGAAACATCAGAACACGCAGCACGTTTTCCCGCAGCGTCTGACGGTCACAGTCACGGTACCGGTGTGCCGTCAGGTATTCGATACAGCAGTCGTACAGGGTCTTCGCGGACGGCTCGTCGAGACGCAGACAGCCGTTTGTCGACGCGCGCAGCATCGTCAGAGCATGTTGTCCCTCGTAGGGGTCAGCAGGTTCCGGCGGCGTATCATACGGTGCGTGCAGCACACGGGTGAAGAAGTCGGCAATCGCGCGCCGATGCTCCGATGACAGCATGTGGGGCGTCGGCGCGATGCACAGTCCCACATTTTCCTCCGCGCCATAGAGCCGATAGGCTTCCCGCGCGCGCTCATATGTGTACACCGTCGCCGCGATGTCGGAGCTGTCGTACGCCGCGCCGCAGATCAAAAACGGCTTCGGTGCAAACAGGCTCACGAAGTCGTCGTTGTTCACGCCGTCCCGGATCACATGCGGCACGACCTGTTCGCTGTCCTGCGGACGCCCGGTCAGCAGGAACGCCTCTCTGGAGGTCGTATAGCACGACGGTGCCGCTGCCGCGATCCGGTCGTCCCACAACGCCATATAGCAGGTCATCGTCCCGCCGCCCGAGCAGCCTGTAATGCCGAGGCGTGCCGGATCGACGCAGGGTAAGGTTTCCAGCAAATCCAGCCCGCGCTCCAGGTCGCGGATAAAAAACGCCGCGAGCGGGATGCCCGCCAACATACACGGCAGACCCATGTACAGGTGCTCCGCCACCGGCCCGCCGATGATCGATTTCCCGTCATCACCGGGATACTGTACGCGTTCTCCCTGCCCCGGCGGATCGACGGAAAGCGTGACGATTCCCGCGCCGGCAAGAAGGCGCGCCATAATGACATAATTGGGGTATGCACGGCCTTCCGCGGCGTGCCCGATGGCCAGCAGCACCGCCGGGAATAGGCTGCCGTCCCGGTAACTTCTCGGGAGGAACAAGCTTGCGGATACCGGAACCCCGGGCAGCGTCTCGTAGGTCAGGTTCTGCAGTGTCACCCCGTCGTCCAGCACCTGTTCATTGCGTACGCGGATACCGAGCGGCGCGTCACGGTCCGGCAGTACCCCAACCGTCCCGTCCCCCAACTCAGGAACGATTGCCCTGCGAAACCGCTGACGGATCAGCGCACGACGCTGCTCGACGTTCTCACGGGTCAAAAGCTGCCGTTTCTCCTCCTGTTCACGGTCGAAATACATCGCCGCGAGTGCACGCAGATAGGCTGTTTCCTGAGTGCTTATGTCGTAAAACCCGTCCAGCCGTGGGCGAAAGCGCGGATGCTCCATCGTGATCGTCCTCCCTTCCGAAATACGCCGGGGCATTTCCCGCGAATGCATGAGATTCCCTGTTCAAATAAGCCTATTATCTTATACGCATAATATCATACCGTTGGAGAAAAGTAAAGGAAAAGTTGGCGCGTTCGGCACAATTGAGTCATCACAACACCGATGCAGAAGCAGTTTTATTTGCTGTTTGCGACGCTTACGCACCATTGACCGATTCTTCCTGTTTTTCTGCGCGGAAGAGAAGACGGCCGGACACCGAAGTGTCTGACCGTCCTGTTTTCTTTTTGAAATTCTCAGAACCTATATGCAGGTTCCGTCGCCCGGTTGACTGTGTCGAGCTGCTTATTTCTCCAGCGCAGCCCAATCTCTCGGCGGATTGATCTTGATCCAGCGCTCGGTATTGTTTGACTTGCGCATATAATCATGGCTGTTGGTGGCTTCCTGTACATCAAGATAATACCACCTTGTCGT